>ERZ772991.1811-NODE-1811-length-17088-cov-10.096812_pt1 | contig 17088 bp, 14 predicted proteins | sample MGYA00511128_ERZ772991 | MGnify/ENA primary metagenome ERZ772991 (study PRJEB29015, sample SAMEA2737655) | human gut metagenome | biome: human gut; feature: human-associated habitat; material: faeces | place: China | collected 2012 ... | reverse complement strand
AGCCTTGGAGTTCGCGTCACCCAATAGATTGAATCGGCAATGAGAAAAAGATGGATTCCGGTTGCAAATTCGTGTTGGAGGAATGCAAATGAACTCTGTTGGCATCGACATTTCCAAAGGCAGGAGCACAATTGCCGTCATGCGTCCCTTTGGAGAGGTCGTCATCTCACCCTTTGAAGTCCGTCACACCGGCAGTGAACTGAGCAAGCTGGCAAAGCAGCTCAAAAGTCTGGACTCGCGTGGTCATGGAGGCCACAGGAAATTACCATGCGTCGGTGGCAAAGCTGCTCCACAACGCAGGGTTATATGTTTCCGTCATCAATGCAAAGCTGGTGCACGGCTACGGGAACAACGAATTACGGCGTGTCAAAACCGATAGGAAGGATGCTGTCAAACTGGCTAACTATGGCCTTGACCGCTGGCTTACTTTGCCGAGGTATATCCCAGAGGAAGATACCCGGCTGCTGCTGAAGAACAGCTACCGCCAGTACCGGCAGTATTCCAAGGTGCAGACGGTTTTGAAGAACAACCTGATCTCGTTGCTGGATACGGTGTTTCCAAACGTCAACCGCCTGTTTTCAAGCCCAATCCGCGGGGACGGGAGTGAAAAGTGGGTGGATTTTGTGGCTGAATTCTGGCATTGCCGCTGCGTCAGTGAGAAATCCCAAAAGGCATTCACAAACAAATACCAGCGTTGGTGCAGGAAGCACGGCTACAACTTCAGGGAAGCAAAGGCGCACACAATTTACGCCGAAGCCAGCGGACATATTGGCGTCATGCCAAAATCCGAAACAACGAAACTGCTCGTGAAACAGGCTGTATCCCAACTTAGGGCGACTTCTACCGCGCTTGCGGCTCTCAAACACGAAATGCAATCATTGGCTTCCCAGCTGCCGGAATATCCCGTTGTCATGGATCTGTTCGGCGTAGGCCCGACTCTGGGGCCGCAGCTCATAGCTGAAATCGGGGATGTGCGCCGCTTTTATTCCAAGAAAGCGCTCGTGGCCTACGCTGGACTGGATGCTCCACCAAATGATTCCGGTGATGTGACCGGCAGACACAAGAGCATGAGCAAAGTTGGCGCGTCGTCTCTGCGGCGAACGCTGTTCCTTGTTATGAGCGTCTATTTGCAGACCGCACCGCTGGATGAACCGGTCTACCAGTTCATGGACAGGAAACGCGCCGAGGGTAAGCCCTACCGCGTCTACATGATGGCTTCTGCCAACAAGTTTCTGCGGATCTACTACGCCACTGTAAAAGCCTATCTGGAGTCACTGGAACACACCGCCTGATCTTCGTCATAAAGCCATTGGCTGGCCGCCGTTTCATTTTGAGATGCAAAGCGGCTTGGTTTGGTGCGGCATTTTTACAAGCTGCATTGCCTTGAAATTTCTACTTGACTTTTCTTAGCAGGTCTTTTTTTAATGATTTTCTTATTCTTCCACCAGCCGGCCGTCCACCGTCACGGTGACGACCTGCCACGGAATGAATTTGCCGGACGCCTGCAAGGCGCGCTTGGCGGCATTTTCCAGCCCGCCGCAGCAGGGCACCTCCATGCGCACAACAGTGACCTCTTGAATGTCGTTGCTGCGGATGATGGCGGTCAGCTTCTCACTGTAATCGACGTCGTCCAGCTTGGGGCAGCCCACCAGCGTGATGTGCCCGCGGATGAACCGCTCGTGGAACGCGGCGTAGGCGTAGGCCGTGCAGTCGGCAGCAATCAGCAGCCGCGCACCGTCAAAGTAGGGTGCGTTCACAGGCACCAGCTTGATCTGCACGGGCCACTGGCGCAGCTGGCTGGGGGCCGTCGTCGGGGCGCTCTCCCCTGCCTCGGCGGGGTGTAGGGCCTTGGCCATGCTGCCCGGGCAGACGTGCATCGCCTTGGGCGCACTGCCGGGGCAGCCGGGCGTGTGGGCGGCCTTGTGCTGCCTGGCGGCCTGCACGGCGGCCTCGTTGTAGGGCGCGGCCTCGCGCTGCTCAAACGTGATGGCTCCCGTGGGGCAGTGCGGCAGGCAGTCGCCCATGCCGTCGCAGTAGTCGTCGCGCATAAGCTTGGCCTTTCCGTTCACGAGGCCGATGGCACCCTCATGGCAGGCAGTGACACAGGCACCACAGCCATTGCATTTTTCTTCGTCTATATGAATGATTTTACGTATCATATCCACACTCTCCTTTTCTTGATGGGCCTATTATAACAGATGCTTCGTCCTATTTCTGTTGTCATGACCACAAAGAGAGAGGAAGTTTTTCTCAGTAATGCACGACATTGCCCGCATTGCGGATGCGCGCCAGCACCGGCTCTGCCTCCGGGCTGCGGAAATAGTCGAGGCTGGTCTTGGGCAGCAGCGTCTCGAGGGTATCCCAGTCGCCGCTCTGCAGGCACTGGCGGACGGTGGAAGCACTGATGGCCTTGCCGTTTGCTTCTTTGCGGGGTACAACGACGCACTCAATGCCCGCTTTGGGCAGCTGCTCGCACATGATCTGGTTGTAAAGCCCCGTCACCTGACTGGCAGGCTCTTCGCCCACATAGCGGGCAGTGATGTTCAGCGCCGCCGCGATTTTCGTAAAGACGGCGAGGTCCAGCCGGGCGTGGCCGTCGATGACAGCGGCCTCATCCTTCAGGAAGTAACTGGGGAAGGTGGCATTCGAGATGATGTAGGGGCCGCTGTCGTGGAGCACCACATTCGGCAGATGGGCCACGCCCGCCTCCACCAGCTTCCTGCGCACGGCGAAAGGCACGAGGCTGGCGTCCTCACTGACCACGAACAGGTGGAGCGTGTCGCAGGCGGCAGCGGCTTTTTCCACAAGATACTGATGACCGAGGGTAAAAGGGTTCGCATTCATGACGAGGGCCGCACTTTTGCCCTCGGTCCTGGTCTTTTCCAGATCGCGCAGATAGGCCCCGAAGCCGTCGCGGCGATTCTCCATGAAGACAAGGGTATCCTCCACCCGGGCGATCTCGTAGAAGCCGAGGTCGCCGAAAAACCTGGAGCTTTTCACCTTGGTGTAGAGAAACAGGTGCATATTCCCCCGCGCACACTGCACTTCGATGAGGTGGGTGATGATCTGGTTCAGCAGACCCTCGCCCTGATGGGCGCTGCTGACGGCGAAGCACCGCAGGGTGTTGCCGAAGCAGCTGCCGGTGCCGATGACGTTGTATTCCTCGTCGAACATGGCGCAGACGTAGTCCAGATTGCCGTCGCGGCGGATGCCCTCCTGACCCAGCAGTGTGTCGATTTGGGCCAGAACGGTTTTATCGGTCGGATAGACCCGCGAAATGGTATATTCACTCATTGATATTCCCCTCAGTAGTAACAAAATGGAGCAGCCAGGTCAGCGCCAGCAGGTCGGCACTGCCGCCGGGCGAGAGATTTTCTGCAATGAACCGGTCATCCAGTGCCGCGAGCGCATCTTTGTCCGGGTAAGGTGTCTGGGCAAGAAGGGCTTTCAGCTCTTCGGTGAGGGCCAGCTGACGCTCCCGGCTCGAGCGGGCGATGATGTTGGTATCGGTGCTGTTGGCCAGGATGGCCAGCAGTGCGCCGCCGCCGACGCGGTCGAAGTCGTAACCCTTGGCAAGGCCCTCTTCCAGCACCGGCAGACCGACATTCAGCACCGTGGGAAGTCCGGCTTCCACCTGCCCGCGCACACCGGTGATGCCGTACCGGATATAAAGCTTCTGGCCCGCGGTAGCGGCGTTCTCGGCAGTGACGCCTGCAAAATCCTTCTCGGTCAGGCCCGCCGTCATTGCGGATACTTCCGCCAGCACCCGGGCAGCGTCGGCCCAGAGGGAGCAGTCGAGGCGTCCCAGCGCCGCGCAGACGATGCCCACCGAAAAGACCGCGCCCTTGTGGGTGTTGACGCCGCCGGTGGCGTCCAGCATCTCGCCCTCGGCCTCACAACCCAGAGGCCGCAGGGCCGCGAAGGTCTCGGGCGCGGGCTGTTCCGCCGTCTCGCGGCCCGTCCGGGCGCAGGCTTCAAAATAGGGGTAGAGCGCCGCGGCGCTGTCCATGAAGGTGAAGACGTCCATGTCTTTATGGCTTCCGCTGTTGCGCCGGTCCACAAGGCCGGGCTTCGGGGTGGTGGTCACTTCGTAGAGCAGGGCGCGGACGGCCAGACGGGCCGCGTCGGCGACGTCCTGCGCGTCCCGGGCCTCGGTCAAGATCTCCGTCGTCTTTTCCTGCAGTTCGGCCACGGTATGGATGCGGCGGCTGCTGCACACCTTAGCAGGCCCGCCGCAGATGAGACAGCGGCGGCCTTCGAGGTCCAGCTCTTCTCTGTCCACTTTGAGGCCGTCCGGGCGGATGACGTCCATGTCGAACAGCCGCCCCAGCGGGGTAGCGTCCTCGATGTCGGTGGTGAATTTCTTGATGGTCAGCGGGTCGGCGTCCAGCACATAGAACGCCTCGCAGCCGGTCACTTCCCGGACGGCGTCCTGATACAGCGGCGTCAGCTTTGCCCGCAGAAACTGCTGGCGCAGCAGCTGACGCCCCCGCGCAAAGCCCCGCCGGATGAGGGGCGAATCCTTTATCGGGCCGCAGATATTCATGGTAAAGCAGATGAGAGGCTTGTGGTACCGGGCCAGCAGCTCCTGCTGGTGCTGCACCCGGCGCTCCCGTGCATCCAGCATCTGGACCAGCGAAACAGTTGTTTCCATGTTTTTCTCCTCTCAGCGGTGCTTTTTGAGCATGTCCATAAAGAGCTGCACCTGCGGCAGGGCGGCTGCGTCTCTCTGGCAGAAAATATAGGTGCGCCGGACGAAGGGCTCGCCGTTCTCGAAGGTGCAGGGCTTGACATAGCCCTTGAAGTTATCCAGCGCCACTTCCGGCATCAGCGCCCAGCCAAGGCCCCGCTCCACCATCTCACGGCAGACCATGATGTTATCCACCACAAAATTGCCCACATCGTTGGTCACGCCGTTCTCGTAGCGCCAGCGGGCCATCTGGGCGCTGATGGTGGCGTCGCTGCTGTGGTCGATATAAAGGTAATCGGAGATGGGCCTGTCCTTGTTCTCCTCGCTGCAGATCAGGCAGATATTCTCCTGCGAGAGCAGGAACTGGGTGCCGTCCCACGGATACTCGCCCCGCAGGACTGCCACGTCCAGCGAGGAATCCAGCATCTGCTGGTAGATGTTCCGGCTGTGGCCGGTGGCGATGTCGAGGCGTACCTTCGGGTAGGCTTTGTGGTACTCGGTCAGCACCTCGGGCAGGCGGTAGTAGGAGAAGTTCACCGAGATGCCGGCCCGCAGGGTGCCGCAGGCTTCGCCCTGGATGGAAGCCAGCTGGCGGCGCATCTTTTCCATCTCGCGGGCGGCGGCAGCGCTGTGGAGCAGCACCTGTTCACCGGCCGGCGTGAAGCGGATGCCCTGCCGCGAGCGCAGGACGATCTCCACCCCCAGCTCCTGTTCCAGCGCCTTGATGCGCTTGGAAAGTGCCGACTGGGTCATATACAGTTTGTCCGCTGCGTGGGTGATGTTGCGCGTCTCGTCCAGTGCGTGCAGCAGCTCGTAATCTTTTTCGTCCATCGTAGCTCTCCCCCTATTGCCCTTTATTTTTCTTATCATTCCTGTTTGCGCTTCATCCAGGCGCATTTTGCTCAGATTCCATATCTGTTATTCATAATACAACAGATTTCAGCAAATGAAAAGGGGGATATTCGCCTTGATTTTCCCGAAAGTCCATTCCCAGATGGAATAACTCAGCACTTTTCTTGCAGTTTTCTTAACCCTGCCTTAATTCCATCTTAATGCGGTGTTGTTGTACACAACATCTTCATTTTTTCTCTGCCGACAGACGGTCTTCCTCCCGCAGTACAGAAAACGCAGCTCTCTTTTCATTTTTGCCTGAAAAATCAGTAAAAGTCCAGTTTATTGGACATTATTTGCATTATCATAAAAACAAGAAAAACTCGTTTCTTTCTTCTTTGGCACATTGCAGATTTTTCCGTCTGCTTTTTGTGCAAAGTCCCGGAATTTTTCGTCGAAAAGCGCGTTTTGTTGACAGCCGCTTTTTGAAAAGCGTATCCTTATTGCAAACCAGAGTCAGGAGGTCATTTTATGGAGCACTCCATACGTCTTGCCCACATCAGCGAGGACGGCACCCGCACCCAGACCGTCTACGACCATCTCGCCGGCACTGCCAGACTGGCCGGTTCCTTCGCAGCTCCCTTCGGGGCGCAGAGCGAGGCCGAATTTGCCGCGTGGCTCCACGACGTCGGGAAGTACAGCGACGCCTTCCAGCTGCGGCTCAAAGGCGGCCCCAAGGTGGACCACTCCACCGCCGGGGCGCAGGAGGCCTGGGTTCGCCAGCATCCCCACGCCGCCTTTGCCGTGGCCGGACACCACAGCGGCCTGCCCGACGGCGGGAGCCCCGCCGATGACCCGGGCGACGCCACCCTGTTTGGCCGGAGCAAGAAGCCGGCAGCCCCCTACGACGGCTGGCAGGAAGTAACGCTCCCCGCCTCGACGCCGCCCGCGTGGGCCTGCGCCGACCCGCTGAGCCTTGCGTTCTTTACCCGGATGCTCTACTCCTGCCTCGTGGACGCCGACTTCATCGACACCGAGACCTTTATGGACGGCAAGGCCGCACCCCGGGGCAGCGGTACGGACATCGCCGCGCTGCGGGACATCGTTTCCGCACAGGCGCAGCGCTATCTCAGGGCCGAATCGCCCTCGCCCGTCAGCGTCCAGCGCAACACCGTCCTCCGCGCCTGCCTTGAGAAAGGCGCGCACGGCCCGCAGGGGCTCTACACCCTCACCGTACCCACCGGCGGCGGCAAGACCTTCGCCTCCCTCGCCTTTGCGCTGGAGCACGCCGCCGCCCAGAAGATGAAGCGGGTCATCTATGTCATCCCTTATATGTCCATCATCGACCAGACCGCCGCCGTCTTCTCGGGCCTGCTGGGCGCAGAAAATGTTCTGGCCGACTTCTCCAACGCCGAGTACAAGACTGTTGAGCAGGACGACCTGACCCCCGCCCAGTACCGCCAGATGCTGGCCAGCGAAAACTGGGACGCCCCCGTCGTGGTGACGACGGCGGTGCAGTTCTTCGAGTCGCTCTACGCCAACCGCAGCAGCCGCTGCCGCAAGCTCCACAACATCGCCGACAGCGTCATCATTTTCGACGAGGCGCAGACCCTCCCGGGCGACTACCTTGCCCCCTGCGTCAGCGCCATCGCCCAGCTCATCCAGCATTACCACTCCACAGCCGTCCTCTGCACGGCCACCCAGCCTGCCCTTGAGCCGCTGTTCCGGCGCTTTGCGCCGGAGCTCCACCCGCAGGAGATCACGCCCGACGCGGCCCGCCTCTACGAAGTGCTCCGGCGCACCACCCTGCAAGACCTCGGCACCCTGCCGCAGGAGGAGTTCGCCGCCCGGCTGGCAGATCATCCGCAGGTGCTCTGCGTGGTCAACCGCCGCAAGACGGCCCAGCAGCTCTACGCTGCTCTGCCCGCCGAGGGCAGCTACTGCCTGACCACCCTGCTCTGCGCCGCCGACCGCCGCCGTCAGTTGGACGACATCCGCCAGCGGCTGAAAGAGGGTCTGCCCTGCCGGGTGGTGTCCACCTCTCTCATCGAGGCGGGCGTGGACGTGGATTTTCCCGTCGCTTACCGCGAGCAGTGCGGTCTTGACTCGCTCTTACAGACTGCCGGGCGCTGCAACCGCGAGGGGCGGCGGGGCGCAGAGGAAAGCATCGTCTACCGGTTCCGGCTGGACGAGTGTTCCACGCCCCAGATGCTCAGGCAGAACGTCAGCGCGCTGGACTACACCGCCCGGCATCAGGACACACTGGACACGCCCCGGGCCATTCAGCTCTACTTCAACGAGCTTTCCGACCTGCGCGGCCCCGACGCCGTGGACAAGCACGGCATTCTGGACGCCTTTCTCCGGGGCATCCGGGGCTGCCAGTTCCCCTTTGCACAGGTGGCGGAGGAATTCCGCCTCATCGAGAACGCTGCCCGCACGGTCTATCTGCCCGTCGGCGAGGGCGCGGCCCTCTGTGAACAGCTGCGCAGCGGTCATGTTACCCGGACGCTGCTGCGGAAGCTGGGCGTTTACAGCGTCTCCTGCTATAAGGACCAGTTCGACAAGCTCGACGCCGCCGGGGCGCTGGAACTGCGGCCCGATGGTTCCGCCATCCTCACCGACACCAGCTGCTACAGCGAAAAGACCGGCCTTGCCATGGATGTGGAGACGGGCATCGGCCTTTACTTCTAAAAGAAAGAGGTGGTTTCAATGACTGATATTCATCTTAGTCTGAAAATTCAACTTCACCCGGAAAGGAGGCGATGCTGATGTCCATGCTCATTGAAGTATGGGGCGACTATGCCTGCTTCACTCGTCCGGAAATGAAGACCGAGCGTGTGAGCTACGATATGATCACCCCGTCCGCTGCGCGGGGCCTTGTGGAAGCCATCTACTGGCACCCCGGGCTGCGTTATACGGTTGACCGCATCTATCTGCTCAAGCCCTTCGGCCTTGACCCCGTGGATGAGGCATCCACGGAGGAATACACCCAGCGGCCCATCCGGTTCACCAACATCCGGCGCAACGAGGTCAAGTCCACCCTGCTGTCCTCCGCCGCCCTCAGTGCGGCCAAAGGCGGCACGCCGCCGGTGCTCTACACCTCGGAGGACATCCAGCAGCGGGCCGCGATGGTCCTGCAGGACGTCCACTACGTCATCGAGTGCCACTTTGATTTGACGGACAAGGCCGCCCCCAGCGACAATCCCGGCAAGTTCCAGGACATCCTGCGCCGACGCCTGCGCAAAGGCCAGTGCTATCACCAGCCCTGTTTCGGGTGCCGGGAGTTCCCGGCTAACTTCCGGGAGTGGCCGGGCGGCAGCATTCCGGCGCTGAAGGTCACGCAGGACCTCGGCTTCATGCTCCACAGCCTCGATTACTCTGATTCGGCCAACATCCGCAGCCAGTTCTTCCGCGCAAAGCTGGTGGACGGCGTGATGGAATGCCGAGACGTGGAGGTGTTTACATGATACTCCAAGCACTCACCGCCTATTATGAGCAGCTTCTGGCTCAGGGCAAGGTGGAGGCCCCTGGCTGGGACAGCAAGTTCAAGGTCAGCTATGAACTGCGCCTCGGCCCCGACGGCCAGTTCCTCGCCCTCAACGACCTGCGGCAGGAAGTCCCCAAGGGCAAAAAGACCGTCATCGCCCCCCGTGAGCTTCCTGTCCCCCACCGGGTCAAGCGCGCCTCCGGCGTCGCCGCGAACTTTTTATGCGACAATACGTCCTATCTGCTGGGCGCAGACGAAAAGGGCAAGCCCGAGCGTTCCCGCCAGTGCTTCGAGGCTTGCGCCGCTCTCCACCACAAGGTGCTCGACGGCGTGGACTCCCCTGCCGCCAAAGCCATCCTCGCCTTTTTTGACCACTGGGACCCCGCCGCAGCCCCCGCCCACCCGCTGCTGGCAAAGCAGTGGGCCGACCTGAACAACAACGCGAACCTTGTGTTCGGCTACGAATCCCCCGACGGTGCCCACCGGCTGGCCACCACAGATGACGCCATCCGGACCGCATGGCAGTCCGCCTTTGACACCTCCGATGCAGACGCCGAGACGGCCCGCTGCCTTATCACCGGCAAAGAAGCCGGCATCGCCCGCATCCACCCCGCCATCAAAGGTGTGATGGGCGCACAGGCCGCCGGTGCGGCGCTGGTCTCCTTCAACGCACCCGCTTTCTGCTCCTATGGCCATGAGCAGGGTGCCAACGCCCCCGTCAGCGAGTACGCGGCTTTCGCCTACACCACGGCCCTCAATCTGCTGCTGGCTGACCGGAACTGCTGTCAGCGCATCGGCGACACCACCATCGTCTGCTGGGCCGAAAACACCGCTCCCGCCTACTCAAACGCCATGCTGATGTTTTTCTGCGGCGGTGCCGAGGCGCGCGGCGTCTCGGAAAGCGACCTTGCCGCCGCACTGAAAGCCCTTTCTCAGGGACGTCCCGTCTCCTTCCTCGATGACAAGCTGGACCCGAACCAGAACTTCTATGTGCTGGGCATCTCGCCCAACGCGGCCCGGCTCTCCGTCCGGTTCTTCCTGCACAGCAGTTTCGGACAGTTTGCCAAAAATCTGCAGGACCACGCCGACCGGCTCGAAATCACCCGCCCCGCCTTCGACAAGCGGGAAAGCCTGTCGGTCTGGGCGCTGGCACAGGAGACGGTCAACCAGAGATCCCGGGACAAAAATCCATCGCCCCAGCTGGTGGGCGATCTGCTCCGGGCCATCCTCACCGGCGGACCCTATCCCGCCACCCTGCTCAACGGCGTGACCCTCCGCATCCGGGCCGAACGGGAAGTCACCCGGGGCCGCGCCGCCATCCTGAAAGCCTACTATCTCCGCAACTACCCCACCGAGCTCAACAAGGAGGTATTTACCGTGAGCCTGAACGAAAGCAGCCATGTCCCCTATGTTCTGGGGCGTCTCTTCTCTGTGCTGGAGACGATCCAGAGCGTCGCCAACCCCGGCATCAACGCCACCATCAAAGACCGGTACTTCAACTCGGCCTGTGCCACCCCGGCAACGGCCTTCCCTACACTGGTCAAGCTGGCTCAGAAGCATCTGCAGAAGATGAGCACCCCCAACGAGGTGCATTTCAGCAAACAGCTCACCGAGCTGATGGCCCAGCTGCCCGAGACAGGCTTCCCGGCACGGCTCAGCCTGCCGGAGCAGGGTGCCTTTGAGATCGGCTACTACCACCAGACCCAGAAACGCTACGCCAAAAAGAATGAGGAGGAATAAACCATGTCTGAGCCCATCAAGAACCGCTATGATTTCGTCATCCTGTTCGACGTCGAGAACGGCAACCCCAACGGCGACCCCGACGCAGGCAATATGCCCCGTATCGACCCCGAGACGGGCTACGGTCTGGTGACCGATGTCTGCCTCAAGCGGAAGATCCGCAACTATGTCGAGACCCTGAAAGAGGACGAAAAAGGCTATCGTATCTACATCAAGGACGGCGTTCCCCTCAACCGCAGCGACGCCGAGGCCATCAGCACGCTGGGCATCGACCCCGACCTGAAAGCTGCCAAAAAGGCCGACCCCGACATCGATGCCAAGCTGCGGGACTATATGTGTGAGAACTACTTCGACATCCGCACCTTCGGTGCCGTCATGACCACCTTCGTCAAGGGTGCGCTGAACTGCGGTCAGGTGCGCGGCCCCGTCCAGCTGAGCTTTGCCCGCTCGGTGGATCCCATCGTCCCGCAGGAAGTCACCATCACCCGCGTGGCCATCACCACCGAGGCCGATGCCGAGAAGAAGGGTACCGAGATGGGCCGCAAGCACATCGTGCCTTACGCCCTCTACCGCGCCGAGGGCTATGTCTCGGCCAACCTCGCCCGGAAGACCACCGGCTTCTCCGAGGATGATCTGAAACTTCTGTGGACTGCCATCCTGAATATGTTCGAGAACGACCACAGCGCCGCCCGCGGCAAGATGGCCGTGCGGGAGCTCATCGTGTTCAAGCACGATTCTGAGCTGGGCAATGCCTCGGCCTATAAGCTCTTCGACTCCGTCACCGTCCAGCGCAAGCCCGATGTGGACGCCGCCCGCAGCTACCGCGACTACACCGTCACGGTGGCAGACACTCTGCCGGAAGGAGTCACCTGCGAGAGGCTGTCCTGATGGGCGGCCCGGACGACTTGCTGCCCCTGTCGGGCATCCAGCACTTCTGCTTCTGCCGCCGCCAGTGGGCGCTCATCCATCTGGAACAGCAGTGGGCGGAGAACCGCCGCACCGTCGAAGGCCAGCTCGACCACGCCCGCTGCCATGACGCAAACCAGACCGAACGGCGCGGCGGCCTGCTCATCACCCGAGGGATGCAGGTAGTCAGCCGTCGGCTGGGCCTGAGCGGAAACTGCGACGTCGTCGAGTTCCGGGCCGACCCGGAGGGCATCCCCCTGCAAAGCACGGAAGGGCTCTGGAAGCCCATGCCTGTCGAGTACAAGCATGGCCGCGCCAAGGCCAGCGACGCCGACCGGCTGCAGCTCTGCGCACAGGCCATGGCGCTGGAAGAGATGCTGGTGTGCAGCATCCCGGAGGGTGCGCTCTTCTACGAGGAAACGCGGCGGCGGGAGGTCGTGCCGCTGACCGAAGAACTGCGCCAGGCCACCCAGAAGATGGCCGATGAGATGCACGCCTATTTTGCCCGGGGCTATACCCCCAAATCAAAGCCCGGCATCCACTGCAGCGCCTGCTCCCTCAAAGAGCTCTGCCTCCCCGTGCTGTATCAGCGTGCCGACCCAAAAGCCTATCTCCGCGCCCATCTGGACGAGATACAGGAGGCCGCGCCATGAGAAAGTTTTTGAACACGCTCTATGTCCTCAACAAGGACGCCTACCTTTCCCTCGAGGGGGAGAACATCGTCCTGCTCTGCAACAAGGCTGAAATTGGCCGGGTCCCGCTCCACAGGCTGGAAGGCATCGTCTGCTTCAGCTATCCCGGCGCAAGCCCTGCCCTGATGGGCAAATGCGCCCGCCTCGGGGTCGATTTGAGCTTTTTCAGCCCGCAGGGACGCTTTCTGGCCCGGGCTGTAGGCGAAGAGCGGGGCAACGTCCTGCTGCGGCAGACCCAGTACCGCATCGCAGACAGCGAGGCAGAAAGCTGTCTCTATGCGCGCAATTTCATCCTGGGCAAAGTCTATAACGCCCGCTGGGTGCTGGAACGGGCCACCCGCGACCACCCTCAGCGGGTGCCGGTGGAACAGCTCAAGCGCACCAGCGCTCAGCTGGCGGCAGCGCTGCCCCTCATCGAGCAGTGCGACGACCTCGACCAGCTTCGCGGCCTGGAGGGCGAGGCGGCACAGCGGTATTTCGACTGCTTTGATTCGCTCATCCTGCAGCAGCACGATGATTTTTCTTTCGCAGGCCGGAGCCGCCGCCCGCCACTGGACAACACCAATGCCCTGCTCTCCTTCGCTTATTCGCTTCTGGCCTCCGACTGCACAGCGGCTCTTCAGAGTGTGGGCCTCGACCCCTACGTCGGCTTTCTCCACCGCGCCCGGCCCGGGCGCAGGAGCCTCGCCCTCGACCTCATGGAAGAACTGCGCACTGTTTACGCCGACCGCTTCGTGCTCTCCTGCATCAACCAGAAGATCATGACGCCGAAGCATTTCCAGAAGCAGGAAAACGGGGCTGTCCTTCTCACCGATGAGGGCCGCCGCGCCTTTCTGGGCGGGTGGCAGACCCGCAAGCAGGAGACCATCACCCACCCGTTCCTGAACGAAAAACTTCCGTGGGGCCTCGTGCCTTATGTGCAGGCTCTGCTTCTGGCCCGCACCCTGCGGGACGATATGGAGCTTTACCCGCCATTTTTCTGGAAGTGAGGGATGTGTATGCTGGTCCTTATCACCTACGACGTCAACACCGAAACTTCTGCCGGGCGCAGACGTCTGCGCAAAGTCGCCAAGCGCTGTGTGGACCACGGCCAGCGGGTGCAGAACTCCGTGTTCGAGTGTCTGCTGGATGCCGCGCAGTATGCCGTTCTCAAGGCGGAGCTGACGGCCCTCATCGACCCCGCGCTGGACAGCCTGCGCTTCTACCAGCTGGGCAACAACTATAAGAGCAAGGTGGAGCATATCGGCGTTCATCCGCCCTTCGAGCAGGACGGCCTGCTGTTGTTCTGAGTTTTGCGCCCCGGTGCGAAGGGCGAGTTCTCAGCATTTTTCCGGCACCTTCGCACCGGATTTTTGAGTCGTTTTGCATGATTTGGATCGTTCTTTGACCCGTTGTAAATCAAAGCTCTTCTAAATTCGTGCAGAATGTTGTATAATTTATAAGAAAATAGAGATTTTGTCTCTGTTTTTGCTGTCGCCCTCCTCGCGGAGGGCGTGGATAGAAATCTTGACACGATTACGCGCGCAAAAGCCCGATGCGGTCGCCCTCCTCGCGGAGGGCGTGGATAGAAATCGTTAGACATTGCTATGACGTTTGCTGCTCCGCCCGTCGCCCTCCTCGCGGAGGGCGTGGATAGAAATATCAAAAGGCTCAGAAAGGCCGTCAAAGAGCCTCTGTCGCCCTCCTCGCGGAGGGCGTGGATAGAAATTGCCTGCTGGTCAATGGTTTGGTCGAGTCTCAGCAGTCGCCCTCCTCGCGGAGGGCGTGGATAGAAATAAAGAAATTAACGCGCTGTTTAACAACATCCGAAAAGTCGCCCTCCTCGCGGAGGGCGTGGATAGAAATACCGAGCGAGAAGACAAAGTGGCAGAGCGCAATTGTCGCCCTCCTCGCGGAGGGCGTGGATAGAAATCTCCTATCAGGTATTCTCAGTGTCATCCATATCGGAGTCGCCCTCCTCGCGGAGGGCGTGGATAGAAATGCTCGTAGTCATACGGCATGGCTCCTTTCTCAAATGTCGCCCTCCTCGCGGAGGGCGTGGATAGAAATCGCCATCGGCGACCATCTCCGTGTAATCGCTGAGTCGCCCTCCTCGCGGAGGGCGTGGATAGAAATATTCTGCATCGTCCTTTCTTCTCGGGCACCAGTCGTCGCCCTCCTCGCGGAGGGCGTGGATAGAAATTACAGCACCATCCGATAAACAAAAAATCCCCCTCCGTCGCCCTCCTCGCGGAGGGCGTGGATAGAAATCGACCAAACAGGTGGTACGGAGTGCCGGCATAAGGTCGCCCTCCTCGCGGAGGGCGTGGATAGAAATATGGTCGGCTTGTCTGCATTTTGGCAAGAAACCCGTCGCCCTCCTCGCGGAGGGCGTGGATAGAAATTCGACACCCTGGACGACCCGGAGGAAACGCTGACGGTCGCCCTCCTCGCGGAGGGCGTGGATAGAAATCGCATATGGGAAGGGACTGGGTGTTGTCGCCGGAGGTCGCCCTCCTCGCGGAGGGCGTGGATAGAAATACGATAGCAACGTCGAAAACTGGGTGCGTGCAGGCGTCGCCCTCCTCGCGGAGGGCGTGGATAGAAATTACGGTCTTTTCGCCGCTGAGAATCTTCTCGCACGTCGCCCTCCTCGCGGAGGGCGTGGATAGAAATTTTTCGGGCCGTTTCGTTTCGCCCGAGCGGCAGGTCGCCCTCCTCGCGGAGGGCGTGGATAGAAATAGAAAACCGGCGAGGCCACTGTACGGGTTGACGCCGTCGCCCTCCTCGCGGAGGGCGTGGATAGAAATTTCGCAGATCCGGCGATCCGCGCCGCATACCTCGTCGCCCTCCTCGCGGAGGGCGTGGATAGAAATTCAAAAAGGAACTGTACCTCACCGGAACGGACACAGGTCGCCCTCCTCGCGGAGGGCGTGGATAGAAATTGATGATCGTGTACGGCATCACCGCCGAACAGGCGTCGCCCTCCTCGCGGAGGGCGTGGATAGAAATAAGGCGGTATAACCCGTCATGTGTTCCGCGCCCGGTCGCCCTCCTCGCGGAGGGCGTGGATAGAAATATCGAAGACCCCGCAGAACGTGAGGAGCTGGTCGGTCGCCCTCCTCGCGGAGGGTGTGGATAGAAATCTGCTCGTCCACCTTCGCCGACTCCGTGACCTCGGTCGCCCTCCTCGCGGAGGGCGTGGATAGAAATTTAATCCGGGCCCCGGTCTGGGAGACGTAGTTGATGTCGCCCTCCTCGCGGAGGGCGTGGATAGAAATTTGCTGGAACTGGGAGGAGCGAGAGTGAACGAGGTCGCCCTCCTCGCGGAGGGCGTGGATAGAAATCGTTGGACACCGACGCCATGAAAAAAATCACCCGTCGCCCTCCTCGCGGAGGGCGTGGATAGAAATACCGACAACACCCCGCAGCTGCATGAGGCACTGGGTCGCCCTCCTCGCGGAGGGCGTGGATAGAAATCAGTACACGTTCGCGCCGATTCCAAGCGCCTTGCACGTCGCCCTCCTCGCGGAGGGCGTGGATAGAAATACCCGGAACCAGTCCTGCACATCGTGGTTGCACGTCGCCCTCCTCGCGGAGGGCGTGGATAGAAATGACAAGGCGGCGCTTGAATCCGTGCTTTTGGAGGTCGCCCTCCTCGCGGAGGGCGTGGATAGAAATTGATTGGGAAGATGTACTTTTGCCGAACTGTGAAGGTCGCCCTCCTCGCGGAGGGCGTGGATAGAAATTCAGCTTGAGCTTGCCTGCGAAGATATGGCAGACCGTCGCCCTCCTCGCGGAGGGCGTGGATAGAAATCGCGAGACGGCCAAAGAGCTGGGCATCCCGCCCAGTCGCCCTCCTCGCGGAGGGCGTGGATAGAAATCATAGCCGCCCGACGGTGTCTGTGCCCCAAAGCCGGTCGCCCTCCTCGCGGAGGGCGTGGATAGAAATCACGCCCGGCTTTGGTACCCGAGTGCCAAAGGATGTCGCCCTCCTCGCGGAGGGCGTGGATAGAAATCAGATGGCTCTGGCGATGGCAAAGGGCAGCGTTGAGTCGCCCTCCTCGCGGAGGGCGTGGATAGAAATGGGGCGATGCATCGCCCTTGGTTGCACTGTGCCAGTCGCCCTCCTCGCGGAGGGCGTGGATAGAAATCGCAAGGTCAAAGACATTGGCATGATGCTGAACGTCGCCCTCCTCGCGGAGGGCGTGGATAGAAATTCCTTTCAGCCAGTCGTTGAGCGCAGCCATACAAGGTCGCCCTCCTCGCGGAGGGCGTGGATAGAAATCCTGGAAGCCTAGGCTCTGGATGGCTGCGTCTGCGGTCGCCCTCCTCGCGGAGGGCGTGGATAGAAATACAGAGCTTGAGCTGAGAATGTATATCCTTATCAAGTCGCCCTCCTCACGGAGGGCGTGGATAGAAACCAGTTTTCACCGCGAATCGGGCATCGCCACAATTTTTCCAAAAAGGAGTTTTCCATGCATACAGTTTCCCTCACCCATCAGCTCGTCGCCATCCAGGACGACTTTGATCTCGACAAGATCATCGAAAGCGGCCAGTGCTTCCGGCCACAGAAGCTGTCCGACGGGCGCTACCGCTTTCTTTCCGGCAGCGCACTCCTTTATCTGACTCCGCTGGGCGATGGGCAATACGATGCCGCATGGTATGGCTCAGATCGGGAGTACTGGGCCGACTACTTTGATTTTGACCGGAACTATGCCGCGCTGCGGTGCAGCTTGGCGGGACAGAGCAGCTATCTGGAC
>ERZ772991.1791-NODE-1791-length-17303-cov-3.761248_pt1 | contig 17303 bp, 11 predicted proteins | sample MGYA00511128_ERZ772991 | MGnify/ENA primary metagenome ERZ772991 (study PRJEB29015, sample SAMEA2737655) | human gut metagenome | biome: human gut; feature: human-associated habitat; material: faeces | place: China | collected 2012 ... | reverse complement strand
ATCGGTAAAACTGTTGCCGAGGCTGTTAAAAAAGCCGCTATTGAAACAGGCGTTGCAAGAATTTGATAAATGTATAAATTTACGGGGCTGTCGAAAGGCAGTCCCTTTTGTATTTGAATTTTTTGTAATTATATAGTATAATAGATGTATTAAGACAAAAAGTTGGTGCATAGCTTGATAATTCACGATATTTCAAGGGATATTCTCACAAGTAAGGTCTACGAGGGCGACCCGCAGACCGAGGTAAACAGAATAAAAAGCATTGAAAACGGCGATGATTACAATCTTTCTGCCATTAGTATGAGCACCCACACAGGCACTCATATTGACGCTCCTCTGCATTTTTCGAGCGATGGCAGTTCTATATCCAAAATGCGCCTTAATACCTTTACGGGCAAATGTACGGTAGTCACGGTCAACGGTATTCTTACGGGCGAAGATATGGACAAAATTCTTGCGCACAGCCGTAAGAAACTGCTTTTGCACGGCAACTGCAAGGCTTTTGTGTCTGCTTTTGCCGCCAGAGTGCTCGCTGACAGCGATGTGGTTATGATTGGCACGGACGCACAGTCAATCGCACCCGAATATGACGAGAACGAAACGCACAAAATCCTTGCAAATGCAGGCATTGCGATTTTGGAAAACCTTGATTTATCGGATATAGCAGACGGCGACTATGAGCTTTTTGCATTTCCTATTAAGCTTGGCGGTCTTGAGGCTGCGCCTTGCCGTGCAATTTTGTTTGAACAGGAAAGAGGTCTTTGATATGGTAAAAATGGTAGTATTTGATTTGGACGGCACACTTGTAAATTCTCTTGTTGACCTTGGTATTGCCACCAATGAGGGACTTAAGCAGGCAGGCTTGCCTGTACATCCTATGGAGAAATACAATCATTTTGTAGGCAACGGCAGAGAAATGCTTGTAAAGCGTGCAATGGGCGAGAAAAGCGAAGATAAGGCACTTTTTGATACGGTTATGAATGGATTTAACACTTACTACGGCGCTCACAGCAACGACCATACAGCCGAGTACAAGGGCTGTACCGAACTTTTGGAGCAGCTCGACAAAAACGGCATTATGACGGCCGTACTTTCAAACAAACCCGATGAATTTGTCGGCGCTATCCTTGCAAAAGTGTTCCCGAACCATAAGTTTACCGAGGCTTGGGGCAACAAAAAGGAATATAAGTGCAAACCCGACGGCGAGGCTTTAAACGCAATTTTGAGCAAGCACAATGTAAAGCAGAGCGAGTGTATTTATATCGGCGACAGCGATGTTGATGTGTTCACCGCAAAGAATGCAGGCGTAAGTATGCTTGGCGTTGAATGGGGATTCAGAGGCAGAAAAGAGCTTACGGAGGCAGGAGCTCCGCAGGTTGCCGCAACCGCCGACGAACTTTTGAATATGATTTTGGCACAGAAATAAGGACGAGCGATGAACAAGGTAAATTATCAGAAAATTCTTGACGGAATAATCTCAAATCTTCAAAAGACAAATACTGTTCCGACACTGCTTTTGCATGTCTGTTGTGCGCCTTGTTCAAGCTATTGTCTTGAGTATTTGTCGCAGTATTTTAAAATCACGGTTTTCTTTTATAATCCCAATATTTCTGAAAAGGCTGAATATCAGCACAGATTAAACGAAGAAAAACGCTTTATTTCCGAAATGAATTTTAAGTATCCCGTAAATATTATTGAGGGCGAATATTCTCCTTTAGAATATTTTTCTGCCGTAAAAGGTCTTGAAAATGAACCCGAGGGAGGGGAAAGGTGTAAAAAATGCTTTGAACTGCGCCTTGAAAAGACCGCCCGCATGGCCCGGGAAATGAATTTCGATTACTTTACAACCACTTTGACGATAAGTCCGCTGAAAAACGCACCGTTACTGAATCAAATAGGCGAGCGTTTCGCTGATGTTTACGATGTAAAGTGGTTAAACAGTGATTTTAAGAAAAAAGAGGGTTACAAACGCTCAATCGTACTTTCTGCCGAACATAATTTGTACAGACAAAATTACTGCGGCTGTGTTTTTTCAAAGCGTGAGGCGGCGGAAAAAGAATAAATTTACAGAATTTTGAAAAAGTTTGAAAAAAATTCAAAAAAATCTTGACAAACGGCTGAAAAAATGGTATAAAATATATCGTTGCGTAAGATAATCGGCAATACGGAGAGATGTCCGAGTGGTTTAAGGAGCTAGTCTTGAAAACTAGTGATCCCGCAAGGGACCAAGGGTTCGAATCCCTTTCTCTCCGCCATTTATTCAATATTTTTTGTAGTTTAACTACACGGAGGATTACTCAAGTGGTGAAGAGGCTCCCCTGCTAAGGGAGTAGGTCGCTAACGCGGCGCGAGGGTTCAAATCCCTTGTCCTCCGCCAAAGGATAGTCTGAGGTTTTATACTTCAGACTATCCTTTTTTTAATTAATAAAAGTTTTTTGGCGTTCAGTCAAAACTTTTCTCGACAATGAACAGGTGTAGGTATTTAACGCTTTCATACTCTACAGTCTATGTCACACTATCTCCCAACAGGGTGATTGTTCTATTGGCGGTTTATGCGAACTTTCACAAGTTGGCTCGAATAGAGTCTTTTTATCTCTATTCCTTCACACTTTTTTCAGGCTCACATTATTTTGTATTGTATCACACTTTTAGACTTTATGTAGAAAAGTCGGGTTTTAATTATTATTATAGTATTAAAGGCTGTTACAAATTTTGTAACAGCCTTTTCTTAGTTGAATTTTTAATTTTAAGTTGTAATTTTTGCTAATTAATTGGAATTTGCTTTAAACAATATTCCTTATAACAACTATTATCCGCTGATATTAATCTACTGTTCTATGACTTATAAGTTTCCAAAACTTGCAAATGAAATTAGGAAATAATACGGTGCAGTTGTAATAGTTAAAATAAAAACCGAATAGAATTTTTTTGGCTTGCTTAATTCGGATTTTCTGAACACGAAAAAGTAATACATAATACAGCTTGCTATGAGAGAAACCGCAATCAAGGCAAGAATAATGTAAAAGCCCTCAGCAAATGCTTGATCGTTAACGCCCAAGTATGAATATTCAGGATAAATGGCATAGAAGAACAGACAGAAGTAATACTGCAGAAATGTTATATCATCAATTTGAATTACAGAGATATTTGTAGTATTGCTTAAAATTATTAAAACTAAAGAAACAATGCCAATCGCTGCTAAGTCAGCCACAATGCCAAATATATAGGTATCTCTCTTCATCTGAGAAGTTATGTATTCATCGCCAAACTTAACCGAAAGGAGGTATGTAACATAGCCGGAAATTATAAGCTTGCCTAAAAATATTAATCCAAAGAAAAATAAAAATGTTGTTACTACCATAAATGTAATATTCATTAAATCACCTACTTAATTTGATTTTAGCTTTTCGTAAACATAATTAGGAATAAATCCATTTTTATTTTCATTAAGTATATTTCTTAGATGTTCATAGTAGTTATAAAAATTCCCCCTCAATAAAGTTTGCATTGATACTTGTACGCAATTATAATCAAAAAGATTATAATCAAGACATTATTGAATCGGTATCTGAGTAAGTTCATAGCCTACAGTTAAATCTTTTACATACAGAATAGACTTAGGAATAAAATAATTAATCTTATAACAATAAACATAATTATCAGTCACTAAAATATCATCAAACTCGCATTTTTCTGATAATTTTTTTGTTTCACCCGTTTCTAAATTTTCAATATACAAACCATTATCCTGACTTCTTATTGTCTTGTCATAAATAACAGTTGTTTTTCTCTCTCTCAAGCTGTAAGCAACATATTTTCCTTGAAGACAGCTATGGTCTACACTCCGGTCTACACTCCGAATGGTATTATTAAAATAATAATTAAAATATTCATTCTGATATTTTTCACCATTAAAAGTATAAAAAAGCACTTCAGTATTCTCTCCCCGACCCGGATAAACAATTATTTGCTCTTTGATTAAATCTATATAAACATCATCAAAATCATGAAAATCTAAAGAGTCGGAATGTAGTTTAAAATCTGATATTAATTTATTATTTTCATCATAAATATTTATTTTCCGAAAATGATTATCATTATAATACACTAATAAATATTTATCGGCAAAAACTAATGAATTTATATCTTCATACGGAACATCATTTATTATACAAGTATCTTCATTTAAAATATTATAGCAATAAATCTGATTATTCTTAGTATAATAAACGCAATTATTTCCTAATTCTGATATATCATAATTATTAGCTATCAGATGTTCACTTTTCTTTCCATTATCATATATTGTTAGTCCTTGATCATCATAAATAACATAATTACCTTTTGCTTCAGCTGCATATTTAGAAATATCAGAAAGTTCTTTGCATTTATAACTCTGCTTGCTCTCACCTAATTTATATATATCAAATTCGTAATAGTTTGGATTTTTTATAGTGATCATTCCGTCAGAATAAACCATATATTCGGATTTATAAAAGCTATGATCTGAATCCGGTTTAAAATTATCACCTGAATTATAAAAAGTTAGCAATAAAATTATTATTATAAGAGATAATATAACCGAAATCAACAATAATTTCTTTTTGTACTTTTTCATAAAATCACCCACCTATATTTATTACCACGAATGATTTCTAAAGCTTTATCTATCTTGCACCGAATTTGTTTTCCGGTTTTTATATATACTACTAATTCACTAAAGATTATATTTGGTACCATTCCCAAAGGTTCAAACTTTCATCAATACCATCTTTGGAAGCATAAACCATCATTAGTGTAAATATATCTTCTTCATCATAACCTTGTTTTCCTCTGCTCTTAGTAAGATAATTATGTTCAACTATTCGTGAAAAACCTCGGTTATCAAATTGTATTTATAAAAAGGATTTTATTATATATATCAATTATAAAATAAAGTAGGAGAAATCAGGAAATAGTATGGAGCAGTCATTAACACAAAAATCAGCAAAGTACAGATTTTTTGCTTTTTTGTAAGATCCGGGTTTCTGAATATTGTGAAATAATCAAAAAACAAGCTGATAAGTGCGGATATTGCAATTGTCACTAAAATAAAAAGAAAAGAACCTTTAAACATACTTTGGCTGGAGTAAAAAGGTGCGTTAAAAAATGAAAAAAAATTAAGATTAAAACACTCAAAATAGTCTTCTAAATCTGTAAAGTAATAGCTTGGGGACTCAATTATGTTCTGAATAAAGCCAATCACAATCATACTAAAAGATGCTATTAGATCAGCAAACACTCCATTGCGATAAAGTTTTCTCCTGATTTCTTTATCAATTATTTTTTCTCTAAACAAAGCGTTATCCACGCATTTCGCCAACAGTACCATAAAATATTTTGGCAAAAGCAAAACTATGAGAAAAACCGGTAATATATATAAAATTATATCCATAGTAAAATCACCTTTCGTTATTTGATTTCTTTTAATTCACCGAATATATTGTTTGGAATGAATTTTAAGTTGTATGAATCTATTTTATTTTTATATTTAACATACTGCTTATTAAACGAGCCTTCTAATAAAACTTCTATTGACACTTGAACACAATTATATCCATCTAAATCATATTCTCTATTTAATTCGTAATTAGTGGTATGTAAATCATTAAGCCATTCATTACCAGTTCGATAATCACGCGCTCTTTCACAAACATCATAAATTACTATGCGTTTACCGTTTTCGTAGCAAGTAAATTTTAGATTATTGACATTTGACCAAGAATACATTTTCATTACCTTTTCATAAGCATATTTAAACGATTTGGCAAAATTACCACCTATATACAACCAATCTGTTACATTTTTATCGTTACATTTAGTATAATAAGATTCTTCAATTGAATTTGTTGCATAAACATAGTAATTATGATGTTGACGTGGGTCAAAGCCGCATAGATAAGATGATAACTCCATATAACTTTCAAAATCATCTTTTCCACAAGGTCTAAGTATTACATGTTTTGGTCCCCAATAAAAATACCACCAGTTATTGACTGAATCTTGAAGTATAACAGAAGTATGTCCGTTTGTCCACCAAAGTGTTTGAACAGCATTACCAAATTGTACCATATAAGCGTCTGTACCCTCAGGGTCAATCTGATTTACCCAGTTATTGTTGCAGTATGCAAACATATTTGTTCCAAAGATATTTGATTGAGTGTCACAATACATATCTGCATTTAAAAATCTGCCTGTAACCGGGTCATAGTAACGGCTCTTGAGATAATACAAACCGGTTTCACTGTCATACACATATCCTCGATAACGGAACGGATTTATATTTGCAAGATCACAGTCCGAGGTATGTGCTTTAGTCATATCAGAGTCAATAATTTAAAGTTTTTACACGCTATATAATATCATAATAATAAAATTCAAAATATTTTCGAATGGAATTAACAAAAAATATGGAGCCGACATAATTGCAATAAGTAATGAATATCGTTTCTTTTTTTCTAATAAATCAAGATTTTTAAATATAAAAAATCTGCAAAGTAAGAATATTATTACAGATGATAAAAATATGGTCGAAATAGTAAATAATATACTCTGTAAATTTGAATAGTTAGTTCCTGTTGTTATCATATATATAAGTAGTATAACGGAATTTTGTACTGCATATTTAATGGATTCACCTAAAATTACAGGAAATAATATCGAAAGAATAACCATTGAAATCGATTCTGCTAAAAAGCAACAGCCTAAAATTTTCCAAATTGTATTATTGTATTCACTACTTAGAAGTGGCTTTGGTAATTTGGAATTAATTATATATACAGATACGCAATTTGCTAAAATTGTTTCCAAAAATGCTATAACGATTATAAAAAACAGTGTAATAATCGGAGTGTATATGTGATGCATCATATTTAACACCTCTAAACTTTTAACAATCAATTAATTTGTTGTAAACTTTATTGGGATAAAAATCAAGCTTAAATACATTACCATATATACTTTTGATTTTATCCTTGTATTTTTTACTTTCACTACTAAAGGTTCCTTGAAGTAATATATCCATTGAAGATTGAACACAATTATAAGAATTTAAAGAATACGACTTACACTCTCCATTTCCTTTTATATTATCATAATAAAAATCTACAGGACAAATTGCGTCAGGTAATATTTGATTTATATTTCCTTTATCAGGATATATTACCGCCCTTACATCAATAATAGTGATTGTTTTATTTTTTTCCTTCACAGTTCTATACATTTCATTTGCGTTTGAATTTTTATATAGATTAATTAATAAGTCAAACGCATAATTATAAGACTTTGTAAAATTACCCTTAAATTTTATGGTTCCATTATGTTTTTTATCATCTGAATCTGTAGTTTTTATTACACCATCATGCATTTTTCTCCAATAAGAGCTTGCATTTGAACCAAGATCATCCCTATCGTTATAGACATTTATAGCGTAAACATAGTAATTGTGTTTATTTCTAGGATCAAAACCTGACAAATAGCTATTTAATTCTGCAACAGTAAAACTTTCTTTACCACATGGTCTTAAAATTGCATGTTTTGGACCCCAATAAAAATACCACCAATTATCTGCTGAATCTTGCAACAATAATGAAGTGTGACCAAACCCATTTGCTCCATCAGGAAATTGCAACCATATAGCATCCGTACCCTCAGGGTCAATCTGATTTACCCAGTTATTGTTGCAGTATGCAAACATATTTGTTCCAAAGATATTTGATTGAGTGTCACAATACATATCTGCATTTAAAAATCTGCCTGTAACCGGGTCATAGTAACGGCTCTTGAGATAATACAAACCGGTTTCACTGTCATACACATATCCTCGATAACGGAACGGATTTATATTTGCGAGATCACAGTCCGAGGTATCTGTTTGTGATATGATTTTACCGAATACATCATATGTATAAGTTACAACAGCTTTACCTGAACTATCTACAATTTCCTCTATATCACCTTGCAAATTTTTTACATAATAATACTTATTACCATAACGGGACATTGCTATAACATTTCCATTTGAGTCATAATGGAAGAAAAGAACAATACCTGAGGCGTCCATTCCTGTAAGGTTTTTGTTATTATCGTAATAATAATTGATTCGTTCATCATTATACTTTTTCTGTGTTCTCAATCCCTCGCTGTCATACTGCATAGTAATAGTATTACTTCCTGTGCTGACAGTTTTCAAGTTTCTTCCATTTTCCCAAGCAAATGACATTCCGTCACGATAAGAAAGAGGATTACCTGATTCGTCATAAGTAATGTTCGTTCCGTTATATTCAGTTAGCTTATCTTTCCAATTCGTATCAGAGTAAGTATATGTTTTTACTGAAATCAAATCAGACGGAATCCAACCGTTTTGTTTTAATTTGTAAATATTAATCTTTGTAATATTACCTGAATTATCATAATTAAATCGTGCGAAAATGCCTGTTGTACTGTCTGCATAATTAGTAATCTGATTTAATCCATCATAACCGTACTGAGCAATTTTTGTACCATTTCGTTTTACTTCGGTGATATTGCCATTTCCATCGTACGAGTATTCATAATTAACTAAGCTATTATTTTTATATTTTTGAGTAATCTTACTTACAAGAGATGTTGTTGAATTTGCAGAATTTCCGCTTGTGTACTCATAGTTTGTAATGAATACGGCATTTTTTTGTGTATCTTCTGTTTCCACAGAGGTAACTCTCTCAAATTCATCAGATTTTCTGCTAACAGATACTCCATCGCTTTCTACAAAGGGAGTTCCATTATCAACACCGCTCGTAATTGTTCTTTCAAAACCGGCAATATTAGTTTTCTCGACTTTTTCGCCATTTTCATTAACCCCGAGAAAGTATAGAACAATATCATCTTCCGTCTGGCAATAATTACCTGACACAGCACCTGTAAAATCATAGTAGTACATTGTTGTGCGTTTTGCCGAATAGTCAACAACCTTTGCTACTTTACCTTTCTTGTTATAAATGAACTCTGCTATTACGCCGTTTTCACCTTTTAATTGAGTAATTCTATTAAAGTTATCATAACAATATTCAACATAATCGCCGTTAGCAAAATCAGTTTTTTGTAGCTCACCATTATTTTTTTAATAAGTGTTAGTAGTAAGAGCTGCATTTCCAACATTTGTTGATAACAAATTTCCATAATCATCATAACTAAAATCATAGTTGAATCCGTTATGAGTAATAGTAACAATACTTCCTTTTTCGTCATACGAATACTCATTTCTGACTTCTTCACTACTTACACTTGCCACACTGTTGTCTTTATTATAAGTGTAACTTGTTTGATTTTCTTCGCCATCTTCAGCAGAAGTTACATTACCATTAACATCATATGAATAATAAACTGTGTTTCCGGCCTGATTAGTTTTAGCTGTAGCATAGTTACCGCTTGTATCATATGTCATATTATTTTGAATATATGTATTATTGTAATTAGGCGATTCCGACAAAGCTTCACAGTAAAAATATCCATCATATTCAATGTCAGAATTTCCTGTATTTCCTTTTTCGGTAGAACTATCTTCAACAGTATCACTTTCAAATTTAACCGGATAACTGATTATGTTGAGCATTGAATTGCTAATTTTCATAGTATTGCTATTATTGTTATAAACAAATGCAAAAGAAACATAATCGATAACTTTATCCATTAAATTTGGAGCAACCGTCATATTGACAGTTTGCTTTTGTGTTGTATATGCATTAAACTCTTGATAATGAGTTTCAGGAATTGAATTTCCATCATAGAAAATATTAAGAACAATGCCAAAAGTTCTTGTATCATTAGTAAGAGGAACAGATTTAGCTTGTGCCTCACCAACAAGATTGAAAGAAACATATGCTCTATCTACATTTATATTTTGGTAAATGTAAGAATTATTGTCATTACTTTCAGTTTCTCCTTCGCCTGAAGTCGCAATAGGCTGTGTGGTTTCTGTTTGACTTGTATTTGTTTCTTCAGTTGGCTCATCGAAATAATACTTCTTAACCTTTTTGTCAACAGTACCGTGAAACTCACTTATCACATTACCATAATCATCATATTCATAAATATAAGAATTAGGCACAGCAACATCAACTATTTTTACTGATGTTGATTCTTCAATTTCTTTATTTTCACTTTGCATAGTTTCAGATACCGATGTAGGTTCAACAAACACGCCCTCTTTGCCGCCTAATGAAACAACCCCTTCTTTAGTAGAAATTGATTTTTTATCATTTGTAAACCAATAATCATTGCTTTCAAAATTGCTGTTTTGCAAAGCATTAAAATCATTAGCACAATTGCCTTCCTCAAGCTGCAAGCAGTCAAACCAAGCTGTACCGGTTGCATTTTTAACACTACACTTTATACGCATTGTTCTTGTGCTTTCAGGAACAGTTACAGTAACACTTATGCGTTGCCAATCTTCTGTTTCTGATATACCTATGCTTGTTTTGGAGTCAAGCAAATTTGCAAAAAAATCATAAAATTCAACCTCAAGCAAAGCTCCAAATGCTTCATCTAATGTTTTCCATTTAACATTCTTTGTTTTAACATAAGCAGAAAGAGTTAATTCTTTGCCTATATAATTTTCATCTGTTATACTTATATCGTGAAAAGCAGAAGTATAGAAAGAGGCGTTGTTTTCGCTAACAGGATTACTTATTTTAATTGAATTTGAACCGAAATATTGAAAAGTACCATCTTCTTTACTCGGTTTTGAAGAATCAATTTCACAAATACCGTCTTTGCTTTGTACTCCGTTAATCTTACCATTAGATTTAGTATAATATTTATTTGTACCTATTGTACTAAATTCATATGATTCCGCCAAGATATTCTTAGTAAAAGAATCAGCTCCACTTGTGTTCTGCAATCCTGACGAATGATTGCTTTCAAGATATCCGTTTGCATTTAATACCGACATCAAAACGCCTTTATTGTCAAAGGTATATGTCGTCTTTAATCCGTTGCGATCTTCAAAAACAGTTGTGTTGTCATTGCTGTAAGTAATATTAAGATAATTACCTTCAGAATTATTTTTTCCGTATTCGGTTATTTTTGTTACTTGTCCTTTTTCATTGTATATAAAGCAGTGTTTACTTATAACAGCAGTATTTTCTAATGTGCGATTTTGAAGTTGTTCCTTTGTAATCTTATTATTTTTATCGTAGTAAAAAGCAGATGTCTTTTTATCAGGAAACACAAATGCACTTATTGTATCAATTTCAGATGAATTATAATAAATTGATATTTTCTCATTATCAGGTAAAGTAACTTGATTAATTCGTTTAGAACCGTCCGGTTTCCCTGTATAACGAAGTTGAATAATCCTTCCCGAACCGTCAGTAATTGATGATAAATAACCATTTGTGTAAGAATAAGTAACTGTATTACCGTTTTTATCCGTTTCACTTAGTATTTTACCGCCATTTGCAACTGTATCAAATGTTTGTGTTGTATTACCGTTTTCAACTATAATGCAGTCCTCTTTGACAGAGAGCGTAATACCTAATCCATCCTCACCAAGCCATTTTTCTTCACTACTACTCTTTTTCAAATAATGACTTGTTCCTTCAGTATCTATGTATATATAGTTGTATCCGGCATTTGAAAGATTTTTATTAGTTTCCTTTATACACTGTTCAAAAGAAAAATACCAACCGCAACCACTAATATCATTGTTTTTTATGCTGTTATATGTTGCCGATATAGTGACCGGCATTCTTGCACCTGTTCCTTCATATAATTTTTGAGAAACAACAAGATTTCCAAGATAATCGGATACCTTTGCTTGAGCATTATATCCGGCTGAAACAGTATGATATGAAAGATTACTTTCTGTGCCTGAATAATCCTTGTAAATTATTGTTATAGAAGGTGTTGCAGATGTTCTTGTAGATTCTTTTAGATTTGCAATTCTTGATTCTGCTGTATCAAGTCCTTCAATTACAAAACCGTCAACTTTATCTCCGTTATCGTACCATTCTTTAGTAAGCTTTGTGAGATCAAAAGTAAATTTACTGTTATCGTTATATGACAAAGAGTCATAATCTAAAATATCGGATTCATATGAAACTACGCCATTTTCAATTCCGTTAAGTTTATGTGCATTGATTATTATTAGACTATCTGTTTCATTTGCAAATAAAGAACTACCGTTTTTTATCTCAAAATTATATTTTGCACTTATTATTTTTTCTCCTTCATCAAGTTCGGGTAATTTTAATAAATTTGCAACAATATAATGATCATTTGAAATATAATACGGACCGTGGTTAAGTGTGCTGTTACCGTAAACCTCGTTTAAATATAATTCACTTGAAAATTTATTTGTGAGTTCCGGATCAATTGTAATTGGATAACTCCTATTTGATGAATGAACATAATCATAATCAGCAGTAAGCTTAATATTCAGATTTACGCCATTTTGACTTAATATTTCAAGCTTTAACTGAGAACTTGCTTCTCCTTTTTCATCAACCATATAGGGTGCATTAATCATATACACCGGTGTATTATCTTTATTATATAATGTGATTGTATAATCGTCAGTTTGTTTTGCAGTAAGCTTTTTTGTTTTATAAGAAATATAAAATTCATTTTGAACATCAGAATTTTTTAAGATAATATTTTCTTTGACACCTGTTGTAGTTACAAAATATTGCAAATCAACATTTTTATAAACATTTTCGTATGTTACTTTAGATGCAATATTTTCAACTGAAGTAAATTTATCATTTTCATTTAAATCAACATCATTATTATCAATTATGATATTACTTTTATTGGTGTTTTCATATCCCCAAGAAATAGAATATTCGTCATCAGAAATATTTATCATATTCTGTGGCTTAGCCTTTTTCGACAATTTGATATTAAGATTACTGCTTTTATTAGTGTAATCAGTATCATAGTCAGCTGAATACAATGCATTTTCCGCAACAAGTGTATTATTATATTCTGCCCATTCATTATTATCGTTTTTATAATGAATAGGTTCAGTATATTCAGCTAACATTTTTGACCCATCATCAAGTAAAAATAGTTTTGTATTTTCAGTACGCTCTTCTTCTAATTCCATTACAATATTTGCAACTTTTTCTCCGTTACCCTGAATATCATCAAACGAAGAATATTTGATATTTTTATCAGATAAATTTGTTGCAAATGCTTGTGACGGCAACATAAAAGCTGTAATTGATGAAAGAAATATCGAAACTATCCTTTTTGTTATTATTGCTTTTTTCATTTAAATTCCTCCTCATTAATTTAAATATTATATGGGTTTTAAAAATGTGATTGTTTTTAACCTCAGCATAATTCTACCATACAAAAGATAAATAAGCAACGACAATTAATCAATTTGCATAAATTCATCTAATTGCACTATGTATTATTGTTTTAATTGTGCAATATTTTAGGCTGCTACAAATTTTGTAACAGACTTTTAAAATCTTATTTTATCTTTCACAATTTCATTTATCTTTTTACTGTTTTCTTATCTTGAAATTGCAAAAACAGATGATCATAGCTTACATCTAATTTTTTCACAAGCCTTTTTATATTATCAATGCTATGCAAACTCTTTTAAATTTCATATTAATCCGTGCTTTCATTTATATATACCAAATAGTTATTAGTTTACTGTAATCTCGGCTTTGTAGGTTTTACCATCTATTTCTGCTCTGGACTTCGTTTGAAAATGTACGGAGAGTGAAATAAGAATACAAACAGACAAGAAATAACTACCACGAGAAACTTGCGGCGTGAGCCGAATTTTTTTGCCCGATTCAAATAAAAAATAAATTTATTTACTAAGCTTGTTTCTTGCGTATATAATAAAGCGTTTCTTTGTTATAATAACTAAAAATACTGCGGTTAATTTGTTAAAATAAAACATATATTTTTGTGGAGTATTTTGGTATAATTAAAAGGAAATCAAATAATTGGAAAGGACGGATTTCGTTTATGAGTAAACTTAAAAAGCTGACAAGCATTGTGCTTGCGGCAACTATCGTTTCTTCTGCATCTGCAATGGCATTGACCGCATCCGCAGTTGAAAATGATAATGCGGTTTCCGCAGCGGACAATAATCTGCAAAGAAATGTTCAGGACGGCGTAATTTTACACGCTTTTAACTGGTCATACAAAACAATTAAGGAAAACCTGCCTGCAATTGCAGCAGCCGGTTATTCTACAGTTCAGACTTCACCTGTTCAGCAGCCGAAAGACTACTCAACATCAAGAGATGTTACAGGTCAGTGGTGGAAACTTTATCAGCCTGTAAGCCTTTCTGTAGCTAAAAACGCATGGTTCGGTACAAAAGACGAACTCAAAGACCTTTGTACAGAGGCTGAAAAGTACGGTGTAAAAATTATTTGCGACATTGTTTCTAACCATATGGGCAATGAAAGCGAAGATACACCTAATGTTGTAAGCTCACAGGTTAAAACATATGATCCTGAAATTTACGACAATGCAAGTGCTTTCTTCCGTAACAACGATATTGTTGCATCAGACAGCAGTGTAAAAAATGTAGTTCAGGGACATGTTACTTCCTGCCCTGACCTCAAAACAAACAGCAAAGTTGTTCAGGATAAGGTTATCTCACTCCTTAAGGAATGTATCGACTGCGGTGTTGACGGTTTCCGTTTTGATGCGGCAAAACACATTGAAACTCCCGATGACGGTGACTATGCTTCTGATTATTGGAAGAACATTACAGAGTCTGCAGGCTCATATTACAAAGCAAAAACAGGCGACAATCTTTATATTTACGGTGAGATTCTTAACAACTGCGGTTCCGGCAGAAGTTACAGTTCTTACACAAAGTACATTAATGTAACAGATAACAAAACTGGTGACTCTGTACTCGCAAATGTGGTAAAAGGCAAGGCATCAAATGCCGCAAACTCAAGCTACAAGTCAGGCGTTGCCGCTTCCGATGTAGTTCTTTGGGCAGAGTCGCACGATACATACGAGGGCGATTCGGGTGCAGGCGGTATCAGCAATACCTCTAAAGTATCTGACGAAAACATCACTAAAGCATGGGCTATCATAGCCGCAAGAAAAGACGCTACTTCTCTTTACTTTGCCCGTCCGGGTGCATCGTTAATGGGTGAGGCAGCAGGCGATATAACTTATAAGAGCACAGCTGTTTCTGAAATTAATAAATTCCATAACCTCTTTGTTGGTCAGAGTGAAAAACTCGGTGCCGTTGACAATGTAGCTTATGTTGCAAGAGGCACAAGCGGTGTAGTTCTTGCTAACTGCGACGGCAACGAAAAATCTGTAAGTATTTCAGGCACAGGCCTTGCAAACGGTACTTACACAGATACAGTTTCAGGCGCTAAATTCACTGTAGCTAACGGTGTTCTTACAGGTAATATCGGTTCAACAGGTGTAGCTGTTGTTTACAACGGCACAACAACTCCGAGAAATACTTGTTCTGTAGAGAGCGGTGATTTCAAGGGTGACACACTTACACTCAACCTCGGTCTTGACAACGCAACATCAGGTACATACTGCATTGACAATTCTAAGCCTGTAGCTTACACAGGTGACATTGCAATCAGAGTAGGTTCAGACTACGCTTACGGCGAAACAATCAACCTTACTCTTACAGCAACAGACGGCAAAAATACAACAACCACTACTTACAAATATACCAAGCAGAAATCTGCAAGTTCAGGTGTGTATGTATTCTTTGCTTCTGAAAAAAGAGAAACAAGCTCAAAATGGAAAGCTCCTTACTATGTTTACATCTATGACGAGGAATCTTCAAAGGAAGAAACTTATAAGGCATCAAACTGGCCTGGTACAAAGATGAACTATGATAAGGCAACAGGTTATTACTATGCAGAAGTTCCTACAACCTGTATTGCAACAGATGCAGATGAAAACGAGTCTGAGTCAAATTTTGACCTTGCACACTCTCCAAACACAAGAGTTATCTTCTGCGACAGCTCAAATGTAAACTCTGCTCCTCGTCAGTATCCGTCGGAAAAAGGCCTTAAATTAAAAGGAACTTCTAGAATTTTCGGTCTTACAAAGACAACTTCATGGGAAGAAACAACACTTGTACCTACAGTTGAATCACAGCCTGCAACAGAAGTTACAAGAGGCGACAAAACATATAAATACGGCGATGTAAACACAGACGGAAAATTTAATGTTCAGGATGTAACCTCACTCCAGTTTATTGTTGCAGAGTCCGTAAAGCCTTCACAGCTTATATATGCATTGAGCGATGTTACAGCTGACGGTGTTGTAGATATCAGAGATGTAACAATGATCCAGAGATATATTTCCGGTATTAGAGAGGACACAGGCAAAACAGGCGAAGTTTATAAGGCTGAACAACCTACACAGCCTACACAGCCTGCAAAACCTACAGAGGCAACCAAGCCTTCTACACAGCCGACAACTGCTCCCGCACCTTCTACTTACACACTTTACTTAAAGACACAGCTTCCTTGGATGACATCAATGGGTACAAATCTCTATGCTTTTGATAACAATACAAAGAAGTCTTATCTGCTTGAGCAGGATACCGACGATTATCCGAATGTATTTAAGGCAGAGGTAGCAAACACACTTACAAATGTTACTTTCTACAGAGCATTAGATATGGTTGACGAAATGACAAAGGCGTCAAGTTCAGGCCCTGTATACAACGCTTGGGCAGCAACTGTAAGCAGTACAAACAATTGCTACAACCTTGAAAGCGTTGATGAAGCAACAGACAAAGCAACTGCAACAGTCGGTCCGTATGTAAAAGAAGAGGCTCCCGAATGGACACTTGATGTAGTATATTTTGATAATTCAAAAACAAAGTGGGGAGAAGTTTATATTTACGGTTGGGGCAACGGTCTTTACGAAGAGGCATATAAAATGACTCAAATTGAGGGCACAGACATCTGGAAATACGAACTTCCCGAACCTATTTATCCGGGTACAGAAAGTTTCCTTTTTAAGAATACAGAAAGCACTTGGGTTAAAAAGACTAAGAATGTAAAGGTTGTAGAAGGTAAAAATCTTTATGACGGAAAAGCACAGGCTTGGTCAGGCACTTACGAAGAGTGATTTTAAAGTTTAAATTCTAATTTTGCGGGCATACCAAAAGTATGCTCGCATTTTTATGTAAAAATTTTGGTTTTTATCAAAAGTTGTGGGAAATTATTGTTTGGCTGATTGCTTTATCAAGCAATTATAAAAGTTTGGTCGACCTTTTCAAAGGTCGTGGGTGTGGGCAAAGC
>ERZ772991.1775-NODE-1775-length-17456-cov-19.005402_pt1 | contig 17456 bp, 10 predicted proteins | sample MGYA00511128_ERZ772991 | MGnify/ENA primary metagenome ERZ772991 (study PRJEB29015, sample SAMEA2737655) | human gut metagenome | biome: human gut; feature: human-associated habitat; material: faeces | place: China | collected 2012 ... | reverse complement strand
CTCAAATCGAAAAGATTATTGATCAGATCTGGGACGAAGGATTTGACGGCATCTACTTCATCGGTATTGGCGGTACCTACGCCTCCAGCATGCAGGTAGAGGTTTACATGCGCGGTCGCTCCAAGCTGCCGGTTTATGTGGAAAATGCTGCCGAATTCTTGACTACCGGTAACAAACGCTTTACGGACCGTTCTGTTGTCATCTACTCGTCTGTTTCCGGTAACACCAAAGAGATGATCCAGCTTGTGGATGATGTCAAAGCAAAAGGTGCCCGCGTTTTTGCCTTTATCGACACACCAGGTTCTGCCCTGACAGCGCCTGATAAGCACGACCATCTGATCGTCTACCCCAAAAATGAACAGTTGAAATTCTACATGGTTGCCAACTACCTGATGTACAAAAACGGTGAATTCCCGGAGTATGACCGCTACAATGCAGAGCTGGAAGCTAACCTGGCCCGTGACCTCGTAGAAATTGAGAAGGCGGCCGATGCCTGGGCTTATGATTATGCCAAAAAGCAGGTCGCATTCCGTGCAGAACATCCAGATTTGCCGCACTACTTCATCGGCTCCGGCAATCAATACGGCGCCACCTATTCCTATGCGATGTGCTATTGGGAAGAACAGATGTGGATCCGTACCAAGAGCATCAGCTGCCAGGAGTTTTTCCATGGCATGCAGGAGATCATTGTAGCGGATACCCCTGTAACCCTCTTTATGGGCGAAGATGAGCAACGCCCCTTGGCCGAGCGTGTGGCACGTTTCCTGCCCCGTGTCTGCGCCAACTACACCATCAATCACAAAAAGCGGTGCATTTGAGGCGTTTATAGAATTAAAACCGCGAATATTAATACTAAGAGAGCCTCCAGGCCGACCCGAGTTATTGTTTACTATCACACCGGCAATCTTACCAGAAAGAGCATCGACTGGATTTACCACTTGCCTTTTTTGCACTTCTTTATCTCCCATTTGGCCTACGGCTCCTGTTAAATCGGACTTGCGAGCTACGCCATATCCAACAACCACAACCTCATCCAATGCTTGAGAATCTTCTTTCAATACAATTTTCAGATTCCCATCAACCGGAACTTCGACTGTCTTATAACCAATATACGAAACAATCAATATAGATTGGGAAGAGGCATTCAAACTGAATTTGCCATCCAAATCCGTAATCGTACCTTCCGTGGTACCTTTAACGCTAACATTTACACCGATCAAAGGTAGACCGGCAGCATCAACTACAACTCCTGTTACTAATTTTTTAATCTGTTGAGAAATATTGACCGTATTAGGACTTTCCGCTCTCAAGTCCGTTGACAACGGCAAAAAAGAAATTAAGGCGATGGGCAATACCATCATTTTTGAAAACTCCATAATATATTATATTTAGGTTGAATAATTAATTTAATACTATAAACGCCATTAAAATTACCCACTATTATACCAACTGCCTCACCTCCTTTCTCTTAAAGCAATCCTTCTTCCTACAGATCGCACAGCCGTAAGGCTTTTTCTCGACATTTTTACCTATTCCAACCAAAGCACTGACCGATTTTATAGGAAGCATCAAGCATGAATCGGTGAGTGAAATACCACAAAACTTATCCGGTAAAAGCGAAAAAAACAACCGTTGTTCCGCAACATCCCAACCGCAATATCCCGGACTGTATGAGTTACTAATCTTAAATTCCAGTTTTCCCATCTTAGCTGCCAATCGAGAAAGTCCCCAAGAGACAATAGCTTCTACGATAGTCGACCCCAAGGCGTCAGCGACAAAAGCCTCCATCACATCGCCTCCGGATCTTTTTTCGGTTATCCATTTATCAAGCTCCGCTCCTACCGAGGCTACGATAGTCGCAAAGAAATCGCTGTCTCGCAAATAACGGACAATGATTCCATCCGGGGTAAATGTCTGTCCGGATAATACAACAGACCTTTTATCTTTGGCCTCACCGGGAAGTAAGCGATACCCAAATCGAGGAACACAAATGGATAAGGCTTCTTGTTTCAAACGCTGTATGAAGTCTAGCAGATACGCATCTGGGCTTGAGGTATCAAAACCTAAGTAACGATATAATTCAGTATCGTCAATATCCAAATCCTCTATCGAACAAGTTTCTTCTGTCGCATTAACAAAGGTGGCCAGCCAATCTGCCACGTATGCTTGCGATTTATCATACCAAACCGATAGGAATGATTTATCACTCCCTTCTTCCGATAATACAAATTCCTCCCATGTGGCTTTTCCATTCACATAATCCACAGTCAGTTCCGCATCTTCATTACGGACTTCACCCGTCAGTGTGCTACGGAACACAAACTGCGGGTTCTTGGGACCGTTTATGACACCACCTTGCAACTTCATGCGGGCAGTATCCTGCTTCACTGTAAAAAATATCGTATCGAGCTGCAAGGAGTCCATGCGCAATCCGTGAACAGCTGTACGTCCATTGATGCCGACTTGCGGAGTAAATCCGAAGCTCAGTTTGAAATCATTATAGGAAATACCCTTTGCAGCCAGGAAATAGCTGACGGGATTCTGGTTACCGGCTTCCAGATGCATGCCCGCTGAAGGAAGGACTTGGCGCAAAGCGGCATGGTCCAAACGCCGTTCATCAATCTGCTTTGTCAGGATAGAGACAAATTTATCCGACTGTTCCATCAACTTCTTCAACGTGCTGTGAGCGCGGAAACGCAGATTCAAGTCACCGGCATCAAGCCTCAACTTGAGAGAATCATGACGTGCCTCCGCTCCCATTGTAAAGGCAAACGGGTGTTGCAATGGTCGGGGCACCAAACCCAGCTTATGCAGATTCACCTCTTCCACATTTAAATCCAAAGCGCCATCCAGATAGTTGCGGTCAAGACGCATATCCGCATTTCCCTGCATCTTGAGAAGGACATTATCGCTGGCAAGACGGACGGTAGCAACGGATGACTTGAGTCCGGCATGCACATCTACACCGGAAATGTCCCAATGGCCATACTGTAGTTTTTCCAAGGAGGCATTCAAAGCGGCCACAGTTTTTCGTGATGCCACATCCACCCCTTGCCCCTTAGCGGACATCTTTGCCGTAAGAGTATAGATAGAGTCCTTGGGCAGGAAGTGATGCACCTGCAAGTTGTTGATGGCAAGGTCGGCATGGTAGGCTTCCGTAGCAAGATTATAGGCGGCGTCCAAATTCAAGGCGCCTTCCTTCTCCTTCAGTTTCAGGGCGGCAGTGCACTGCGCCCCCTCCATACCGAGACGTGCCGCAAGGTGCATACTGTCCGGCACAATGATGGAGCCATCGGGAGCAATGTCAGCTAGTCCGGTCAGGAAGTTCAAGTTCTGCGTATGCATTTCGAAGTCCATGCTTCCATTACGTTTCACACTGTCGGTCAAGCTCCAGAATTCTCCTCCCCCACTCAACGAAAAGGCTCCGGGCAGCTCAGCCGTAAAACGGGAAATCTGCATCTGCTTCAGGTTTCCTTCCGTACCGGCATGAATCACCAACGGACGGAACGGATAGGCTTCCTTGAAAGCTTCCGGCAAGCCACCGGCAAAAAGCAGTACATCCTGTTTGCCGATACGGGCATTGAAACGGGCTGTCAGACGGCCGGTGGTAGGTATATTTATCAGTTCCCAGTAAGTCTGTGCCGTAAGGTTCATCTCACTATGAGGTGTCAGCAACTTCAAAGAAGGGATACGGATAACGGTAGAATCGGCAAACAACCGCCCGGTCAGGGAAGTTACACTCAAACCGGAACGCTCATACATGGAAAATTCCCGGATAACGGCATTCATATCTCTGCCGTAGTACATCACAGAATCAATGCCCAGGCGAATGTCGCGAAGAGCAATGTGCGAGGGGTCGAAGCCTATCGCACTCCCCGGGCCACCGGTATCATAATTGACAGAAGTTCCAGTCAGCAGGAATTTTCTCCAGCCATAGAACTGGTGTTTCAGGTCGGCAGCAGCGTCCGCAATCTCAGCATCTCCTATATGGGCTTTCAGCCCCATGGAGTCCAATGGCATCTGTAAATCGACCGAGACGTTCTTCAACTTCAGAGTATGGAGTGTGACTTTCCAGTTTAACGCAGTGTCAGTAGTGTCTTTGGGAGTCTCAGTGGTATCTGCAAGCATCACCTGCACATGGGTATCGCTCAATTCTATATTATTGAGGATGGCATCTTCTTTTGTAAGGTCTATGCCATGGCTTTCGAAAAAGAAATGCCCCAGTACTCCTTTGATGCACATACCTTCCATTAAATTGGAGGAGTTGACAGCAACTTGTTTCAAGGTAATGTCATCCACCTCCACTTTCCCTTTGAGTAAAGGCCATGCCTGTACCCGTACGTTCAAACTTCCAAGATTCAGCAAGGTATCGGGATGCTGCACATCAACAGCACTGTCGGCAGGCTGTACCACCAATACACCGCGGACCAACAAATTCAAAGGAAAGCGAAGGTCAATCCGCTCCACGGATATGTCCATACCCGTAGCACCTGATGCAATTGCCGTAGCCTGCTTCCGTATCAAATTCTGTACGGGAGGCACATAAAGCAATATCATCAATATTATAAACAGTATAATAGGAGTAAGCAACACCCACAGTGCTGTTCTCAACCATTTTCTTCTCATCGGAACGTCAATCTTTCATCGTATTTAAAAGTCCTACAAAGTAAACAATTTCTTTCGACATTTGGTTCCCGACAGAGAAAAATCACGTATTCTTCTCTGTTCCCCCATTACGGAAAAGCTGTTGCCTGAGTAATGACATCCTCTATCAAAACGAGGGCGGCAAGGGCGTGTTCTTTCAACTCTCCGGTAAAAGGCACTCCATGAGAAGTTTCCAACAGTTTCAGCAATGCAACCAGTTCCGCTGCTCCAATTAAAGTAAAGAGGGGAATCATTTTGTGGGAGACAGCAGCCATCTCGTCCACATCCTCATTCTCCACAGCCTTCTGCAAACGCTCCGCATTGAGGCGGGTTTCAGCCACAAAACTTTCCAGAATGGACTTTGCCGCCTCGGGGTCATCGACCGAAAAAGCAGTGAGCGAAGAGAATTTATACCCCGGGCAAGCCGAAGTTTCCGAAACTTCCATAACCTCCATCCCTTTGTCCTCCATATTCAATTCATGTAGCAATTCACTGACGGTAAACGGCTTATGCAGGCATCCGGCAAATCCATGCACCGTAAATTCCTCACGCTGCATGTCACTGCGGGCAGTGACAGCAATCACCGGAACAGACTGTGCCTGCGGTATGTTCGAAGCACGAAGCAGTTTCAGTAAATCAAAACCATTAATAGCAGGCATCTGCACATCAGTAAGCAGAACATCAAAGGTTGCAGTGCGCAAGGCATCCAGCAGTTCATCCAGTTGTAAACAAGAGACAGAATTTATACCACTCTGCTGAAGCATGGCGGCAGTAAGGGTAAGCTGAATACGGTCATCATCGATAAGGAGGACATTCTTCAGTGAAGAATGAGGAACGGGGAATGAAGAATTGCCATTCGGCGTGGCAGCACATCCCGATTCTTCATCCTTCATTCTCCGTCCTTCACTCCTTACGGGATAGATAGGAATATATATGGTGAAAGTGCTTCCCTTGCCTGGCACACTGTCTACATCAATCGTGCCTTCAAGCAACTGTACCAGCATACGGACAATGGAAAGTCCAAGTCCAAACCCCTCTTTACCCTGAGCACCCGGTAAGCGGGTAAACTCCTGGAAGATACGTTCCCGGTCGGCAGGTTCCATACCTTTACCGGTATCAGCAATGGCAACTACCAGTCGACGGTCCTCGTAACGGGCAGTCATGGTAACACTGCCTTGGTCCGTAAACTTCACGGCATTGGACAGCAAATTGTTGATAATCTGGCGCAGACGCAAGGGGGCGCAAATATAGGTACCGCCCAGCTCCGGGGCAATGTCGCAATGAAGCGCCAGTCCTTTGGCAGCCGTAAGTGGTTCAAAACTGACGTGTATCTCTTCAAGCAGGCGGGAAGGATGAAAGGTGACCCGGTTGATTTCGGCCTTGTTCAAATCAAGACGATGGAAGTCGAGCAAATCAACGACCAGCTTCAGCAGATGTTCCGATGAGGTTTTCATATTGTCCAGATAGAACCGCTGACGCTCATCCACCGTCAGACGGGAAAGCAAGTCGGCATAGCCCATAATAGAACCGAGCGGGGCTTTGAAATCATGGGTAATGGCAAGCATCAGTTTTTCACGGACAGCGAGTAAATCCTCGGCACGACGACGGGCCTCTTCCAACTCACGACGGTAACGGTTGCTTCGGGTTATGTCGCGGCCGATGATAATAAGAAAAAAAGCGGAAAGCAACACCGCACCTACGGCAATGCCACTGATAATCTTGGCCGAACGGCGTCGGACCGCTTGTTGATACTCGGCTTCCGTCCGTGCACGCAGCAGAGTTTCCGTCTCGTAATCTTTCAGCAAGCTGTCAATACGAGCGGTCAGCATATGGTCCAAGCGTTGCAGATAGCGTTTACGTCGCTGTATAACAGTGTTTACAGCTTTTTTCTGCTGGGCCACGGCACGCAGTTTCTCATGCAAAGAATCGGCCGGATTATAGGGTTCAATCACCGTATCCGTTGCAAATTCAAGGGAGGTCTTTACCTGGATAGCCGTATCTTTCTTTGGGGGGACAAACACTTCACCCAAACGACGGAAAAACCCCTTCTTCCGAGGGCGTGTCACGACGGTATCCCGATGTGTAATGATACGGTGCTGCACACGCTGCTGGGTCACTACCGAGTCCTGCTGGGCAATTATCTGCTCAATGTCACTGGTGGATACCATGCTGTCATTCGCCTCACTCAGCGTGCGCAGCATTTTTATCGTATTGGTATCCTTCTCGCGTATCAAAGCAAGCACGCTGTCTGTCCATTGTACATCGCGGTCATCAGTAAGAATAAGGTTCTCCATTTCCCGGTGTACGAAAAACAAGGAAAAAAACAATACCGCCAGCAACAAAGTGTAGCCTACGGCAATCTTTACTTTGGAGACATTATTCATACTATCAAATCCTTTCCCTGGTCTGTTTACGGAACCTCAACCACAGCATCACTCCCGCACTGGTCAGTCCGAACGGGAAAGCCATCCAGACTCCCGTCAGCCCCCAACCGAAAACGAAACCGCAAAGGTACCCTACGGGCAAAGATATAATAAAATAGGATATAAATGCAATAATCATCATCGGTTTCACATCCGAGATGCCGCGCAGGGCATTGGCAAAGTTAATCTGCAACCCATCGCCGAACTGGTAAACCAAGAACGGGAAGAAGAGAGCGGCAACCATGCCGGACACTTCCGCATTGTCCGTAAACCATCCCCCTACCTGACCGCGAAGCGCAAAGACGATACCCAGCAACACCACCTCCATACACAGGATGATGTGAAGGCCGGCATACGCCGAGCGGCGCACATTCTGCCCGTCTCCCTGCCCCTTGAAGTTGCTGACACGCACGGCAACCGCAGCGCCCATGCCATAATACATCATGAAGGTGAACTGAGAGATAGTAAGCATTATCTGATGCGATGCTAGGGCAAGTGTCCCCAGCCAGCCCACCATGACGACGCTCAGACTGAAGGAAGCGGTCTCCATACCCATCTGCATACCCACGGGCCAGCCCAGTGCATTGAGCTTCCTGAACATCGGCATCGACCACCCCAGCCGCATGAAGCCGAGCCTGTAACGGATAAACCGGCGGCCGCGAAGCACAATCGCCGCAAAGACCACCACCATCACAATGCGGGAGAACAAGGTGCTGATACCCGCACCAAGCAGTCCCATCTCCGGAAAGCCCAGCTTTCCATTGATAAGTATATAGTTTCCTACGATGTTAAGCGCATTCCCTCCGAGCAGAATCCACATGGCCGTCTTGGTATCGGTGATGCCGTCCGTAAACTGTTTGAAACCGTTGAACAGCATGACAAAGACCAGTGAAGCAAGCAACACCAGATAGTAAGGCTTGATTAGAGGCAGCAATTCTCCGGGCTGTCCCAGCCGCTCCACATTGAAATAGAGAACAGCCATGACAAGAGTCAGCAACAAAGCCACCAGCACATTGGCAACCAGGCTACACCGCAACGCCTGCCCTGCCTCGGCAAAGCGGTGGTTACCGTAGAAGCCCCCTACAACCGGTGTCAGCCCGTAGCTGAAGCCCGTACTGAAAATAATGCAAAGAGTAAACAGATTGTTTACGAAAGAAGCGGCACCCAGTTCCTCCGTGCTGTGATGCCCAATCATCAGCGTATCGGCAAAACCAAGCACAATGACTCCCAACTGCCCCACCACAATGGGTAGCCCCAGGAGAAGCAATGCTTTATAGTGCTGCTTATACGTATCAAATAATTTTTTCATACTAAAGGTTTTCTTTTTGGTAATAAAGCACAATCCCGTTTTCATCGCGGAAGGTCTGTTGGGCGACCCTATGAAGCTGTTCTGCCGTCACAGAGCGGTAATTGTCCACTTCACGGTCTATGTCTTCTGCCTGTCCGGTCAGTTCAAACCAGGCAAGATTCGTGGCAACATTCAGATAATTGATGTTGCCGAATATCTGTGTAGACTCAAACTTGTTCTTTACTTTCTCCAATTCTTGTTCTCCAACAAACCCGGATTTCAACTCTTCCAACTCTTTCCGGACAGCAGCCTCGGCTTGCTCCAAAGATACGCCTGCAGATGGTTTTCCACTGATATGCAGCAGTCCGGCATCCCGTGTACCAGAGATATAGGCATCGAGACTGGAAAAGAGCTTTTGCTCCTGCACCAGCCTGCGGGTCAAGCGACTGGAACGTCCATTGCTCAGAATATCCGACAGAATATCGAAGGCATAATAATCGGCATCCTCACGGCTGCACATGTGATAAGCCATGAACAAAGCATCCAGAGGAACATTCCGTTCCACCGTCTGCCGGCGTTCCGCCGTCTGCACAACTTCTTGCGGTAATTGCCTTACGGGCACATTCCTACGGGGAATGGGAGCAAACCATTTTTCTGTCAGCCTAACCGTTTCTTCCCACGAAATATTTCCGGTAACGGCCAGCACTGCATTATTAGGTGCATAAAAACGAAAAAAGAATTCCTTTACCTCGTCCAGCGTGGCATTGGCAATGTGAGAGAGGTCTTTCCCGATAGTAGGCCAGCGATAAGGATGCGTTTGATAAGCCAAAGGACGAAGCAGATGTCCCACATCACCATACGGCTGGTTCAAGCAACGTTGTTTAAATTCCTCCATCACTACCGCACGCTGCACTTCAAGACTTTGCTCACTGAATGCCAGTTCCAGCATGCGGTCGGACTCCAGCCAGAAGCCGATTTCCACATTCGATTTTGGAACCGTCAGGTAGTAATTGGTTATATCATTATTGGTCCATGCATTATTCTCCCCGCCTGCCAATTGCAAAGGAGCGTCATAATCAGGAATATGCACCGAACCTCCGAACATCAGATGCTCGAACAGATGGGCAAAGCCCGTATGCTCGGGATGTTCGTCACGGGCACCCACGTCATAAACAATATTCAAGGCAACCATCTGCGTGCTGGTGTCCTCATTGTGCACCAACCGCAGACCGTTGTCAAATATCTTTTTGTTTATCTTCATAAAATGGAATGACAGAATCTATCATCAATCTATCACTGTCACTTTTTTAATAACCACATCCTCTTCGGGACGGTCGTTACGGTCAGTCTTGACCTTCTGTATTTTATCAACAATATCCATACCTTCCAGCACTTCACCGAACACGGTATATGCACCGTCCAAATGTGGAGTACCGCCCACGGTAGTATAAGCCTTCACCTGCTCGGGGGTAAACTTGAACTCCAGTTCCTTGGCAACCTGAGCCTCTGCCTGCGCAATCAAGGAATCTTGCAAATCCATCAGACCGTCCTGGTCATTATTCTTGCGCATCTTGTAGATTTCCTTCATGTGTTTCTGCGCCAACGCGTTGAAAGCATTGTTCAAGCGCATCTGATTCATCTGCTGTTCCATCCCCAGCAAGGTAGAGTCATTATACACTTTTCCGGTCACAATGTAGAACTGGCAGCCGGATGATGCCTTGTCAGGGTTCACCTCATCACCCTGGCGTGCAGCCGACAAAGCACCTTTTTTGTGAAAATACTTCGGATAAACAAATTCGGCAGGAACGGTATAACCCACGTCGCCTGCCCCCAGCATCTTGCCTTTCGGAGCCTTCTTCGATTCCGGGTCACCTGCTTGTATCATAAAGTCCTTGATGACACGGTGGAACAGCGTACCTTCATACGTGCCGTCTTCCACCAGCTTGATAAAGTTATCACGATGTTTCGGGGTTTCATTATACAGTTTCACGGTGATGTCACCCGCACTTGTTTCAATCTTCAGCTTCGTTTCTTTTTCCATATCTTCCTCTTTCTTTTGTCCCGGCTTGCAAGCAGTCAGACCGCAAACCAGTATAGTTAATAATACAATAAGATTTCTTTTCATTTTGTTTTTTATTTAATTTAAGTTTGCAAATATACTAAAATCAGACAAAAGCACTTACCTTTGCCTACATAAAAGAGATAAAAGGCTAAAGCAATGACATCCATATTAATTGTAGAAGATGATATTACTTACGGCATGATGCTAAAAACATGGCTCGGCAAAAAAGGTTTCCAAGTAACCTCCGCCAGCAGCATTGCCCGTGCTCAAAAACATATTGAGTCGGAAACCGTAGACTTGATATTGTCTGACCTGCGCCTGCCCGACAAGGATGGCATTGACTTATTGAAATGGCTGGGCGAACACGGCCTGCAAATACCGCTTATCATCATGACGGGATACGCTGACATACAGTCGGCCGTCCAAGCCATGAAACTGGGAGCCTGCGATTACATTGCCAAGCCTGTGAACCCGGACGAATTACTGAAAAAAATAGGCGAAGCCTTGAATGCATCATCCTCCGCTTTGAAACAGATGATGCATTCGTCCCGAACAGATGATGCGTTTACCCCAAACAGACCATCCGTTTCACCCAAACAGACGATGCATTCCGACAAGATGAAAAATCAGCCTCTGAAGGGTGCAGAAGGCTCATTGTCCTCCTCCGACTTCCTCGAGGGAGAGAGCGACGCAGCCAAACAACTCTACAATTATGTGAAACTGGTTTCACCTACCAATATGTCTGTACTCATCAATGGTGCCAGCGGAACGGGCAAAGAATACGTAGCCCACCGCATCCACCAGCTCAGCAAGCGTGCCGACCGGCCGTTTGTAGCCATCGATTGCGGTTCTATTCCCAAAGAATTGGCCGCTTCGGAGTTCTTCGGGCACATAAAGGGTGCCTTTACCGGCGCACTGACCGACAAAACGGGCGCTTTCGTCGAAGCCAACGGCGGTACCATCTTCCTGGATGAGATAGGCAATCTGAGCTATGAAGTGCAAATACAGTTGCTGCGTGCTTTGCAAGAGCGCAAGATACGTCCGGTAGGTTCAAACAAAGAGATAAGCGTGGATGTACGTCTGGTATCCGCCACCAACGAAAATCTGGAGCAAGCCATCGAAAAAGGGGCGTTCCGTGAAGATTTATATCACCGTATCAATGAATTCACCCTACGTATGCCGCAACTCAAAGACCGCCGTGAAGACATCCTGCTCTTTGCCAATTTCTTTCTGGACCAGGCCAACCGCGAAATGGACAAGCAACTGACCGGCTTTGATGACAAGGCATCCCGCGCCCTATTGGAATATCCCTGGCCCGGCAATCTACGCCAAATGAAGAATATGGTACGCCGTGCAACCTTGCTGGCACAAGGCAAATTCATTACTATCAACGAACTGAATGAACTGAAAGGACCCGCACCGGGCATCATCGGTATCCCTCTCCGCAATGAGGAGGCAGAGAAGCATCAAATCATCGAAGCCTTGCGGCAGACGGGAAACAACAAGAGCCGCGCTGCACAACTGTTGGGCATTGACCGCAAAACGCTGTACAACAAGTTGAAGCTTTATAACATATCCGACTAAAGGGTGTGGAATTATTCCACACTCCCCTCCACACATTCCACACTTTTCCACACTATGCCACACTTTGCACAGAAACATATATCACTAACTATCAGAACATTATCCAACACACACTCTTTCTGGCACACCATTTGACCTATATTAGACGTAAGCAACAAGCGCTACAACAAGCAAGCACTTAGACTTAACAATAAGATATACCAACCTAAAAGCAAATGAATTATGAAAAAATTAGTATTAGTAGCAGCCCTGTTTATGTTTGTTTGTGGCGGAACGTTCTTGGCTCAAGCTAAGGCTCCGGTAGAACAGCCGAGTAAGACAACAACCTTGTCTAACGACACTGTGGTAACGGATACTTTGCAGAAAGCCGAGAACGTCCAAGACACAGCAAAAGTGGCCCAATAACAGTAAGCACACTACAACAAAAAAGCCGTTTCCTCCTTGTCTATTCTGGGAAACGGCTTTTTTTATTATCAATTGTTAATTAAAACATCACCAATGTCTTTCCGGATAAAGGTCATTCCACCATGCCGGACTATCCTGCAGCCAGCGGGCAAACCAAGCCATAATTGAATTGTGCCACAATTCACGTTTTGCATAATCAAGTACAAAATGGTTTTCACCATCTACGGTAATAAATTCCACCGGCTTACCCAATATCTTCAGCGCATTATACAATTGGATACTTTCACCGATAGGCACGTTTGTATCTACCGTGCCATGCAGCAACAACAGAGGGGTATTAATCTTGTCCGCATTGAACAATGCTCCATGCTTCGTAAACAAATCGGGATTATTCCAAGGATAGCTATCGGCTGCCGCAACAGAGTTATAGGAATATCCCCAATAACCCTCGCCCCAATAGCTCGTTACATTGCTGATGCCAGCATGCGAGGCAGCGGCAGCAAACATATCCGTCTTAGTCTGCAGATACATCGTCATGAATCCTCCATAAGAGGCACCCAGGCATCCGATACGTTTATCGTTGACAAACGGATGGGCTGCACAGAATTTCTTCGTACCTTCAATGATCTCATCGGCCGTACGCTCACCCCATGCATTGACATGGCGTGCAGAGAACTCCTGGCCGTACCCGATGGCACCACTGGGCTGGATAACATAAACCACATAGTCACGTGACGCAAACAACTGTGCACAGTACGGGGAAGTTATACCGCGGGTTGTAGGAGTCGTTCCTCCATAATAGTATACGATAAGCGGATACTTCTTGTTCGGGTCAAAAGACGGCGGCAGACAAACCATTCCCTTTATCTCCGTACCGTCCGAAGCTGTAAAGTTCCACTCTTCCATCTGTCCCAGCTCAATCTTATCGAGGATGGGCTTCATGGGATTGGCAAGCAGGGTAGAAACTTTTTTCTTCGTGTCGTACGTATAAGCTACGCCCGTGCTGGTGTTTCCTCCGCCCACATAGGCAGCCACAACCGGATTGTCATTGGCCAGCGTGAAGGAAGTAATCACATCTTCTTCAAGCGGAAGCATTTCAAAGCCGCCCGTCTTCGGAACATAACGGTAGATATGCCTGCAATCCCCATCAGTCGTATCGAAATAGATACATCCGTCCACACGGTTCCACTGCACGAGAGACACCGTAGGATTGAAATCGCGCGTGATAGCCTGCACTTTCTTTGTAGCCAAATCCATAATGAATGCTTGGGTATCAAAGTCATTGGCTATGGGATGTTCACCGCAATTCTTGCCAATGCCTCCGAAAGCAGACGGACTGCCCGTCACCAGAAGCTGCTTCCCGTCCGGAGAGTAAGAAGCACTTCCCAGATAAGCATCCCAGGCGACCAGCGTATCTGCCTGCAAGGTGGTCAAATCAATCTCGAAAAGAGAAGAGAGGGAGAAAGGGCATCGAGTGATGTCCGGCTTGGAAGTGCTGCACAACAGTTTCTTGCCATCCGGGGAAATATCATTCAGATAGACGTTGTGACTACCGTAGGTCAGGCGCTCGGAAAGTCCCGTCGCCACATCGTATTTCATGAGATAATAGCGGTCACGAGAATTGGGGATACGGTCGTCCGGATGCAAGAGACGTTTCAACGGGCCACTCACCTTTTCGCCCTCGTCCGTGAGCATATAGATAAGATAGTCTTCTGTAGGAGACCAGCTGAAATATCCTTCGGGAACATTCTTCAGCAGCACTTCCTCACGCATCGTGGCGGGATCGAACACAACCAGGTCATTCTGCTCCTCGCCCATAACCGTATAATAGAGCTTGTTGCTGTTGGGCATCCAGTTCATCTTTTCATTGGCATTGGGCAATATCACCCGGCCGGTCTTTACCTCGGTCAGCTCACAACGGGTCCTGGAACGCTTCACGTCGTAATTGTCCGAATAGCGGGTCAGCAGATACTTGCCGTTGGGCGAAAGAGAAACCCTGCTCGCTCGGGAGCCGAAATTGGTGTTGAACAAAGAGAAACGTCTCTTCATGTCCGGTGCCATCCGGCAAGCTACATCGGCAAAGTCCTTTTCCTTTTCAAATTCGCATTTCAGCATCGGCTGCATCTTGTCGTCCGCGCTTGAAAGCAACTTGATGACAATCTCATAATCCGCTTCAGGGTCCATACGCAGACTGACAGCCGTAGGACGGACCTGCGACAAGCTGTCCTCCGCTGTCTCCTTGACTTGCTTGGATTCACCGTTTACAAACACCTCAAAACGGGCAGGAGAATATACATTCAGCTTGCCCTTCATGAAACGCTCCGCACGCAGATTGGTAGCAAACAGATAGAACAGATTGTCCTTGTCCGCCTTTGCCACAGTTACATATCCAGCCGTATCAGCAACCATACGTTCGTACCGACCTCCGTCGAAGTCGAGACTGACCTTCGTCTTCAGAAGATTGCCGGTAGTAAACTTGTCTCCCTTGAAGTTGATACTATCGCCCTGGAGGGGAGTGCGCACCGTAACGGCCGGACGCACGTTATACTCAGCAACTCTTTCCTGAGCTTGGGCAGCCAATCCCGCAAGGAGCAGCAAACCCGACAAAACTGTGATTTTCTTCATTACTGTAAGATTAAATCGTTTCAAAACCATTCCATAAATTTCCGGGAGGAACGGGCGCCTCCACTTCTATCAGTTCTTTGGACACCGGATGCACAAAACGGATATACCGCGCATGCAGACAGATGCTGCCGTCGGGATTGGAGCGGGGCGAACCATACTTCAAATCTCCCTTGATGGGACAGCCCATCTTTGCCAACTGACAACGTATCTGGTGATGGCGTCCGGTTTTCAAATCTATTTCCAACAGATAATAGTTCTGCGACCGCCCGATGAGCCGGTAATGCAAAATCGCTTTCTTGCTGCCCGGCACCTCCTTGTCGTATGCATAACTCTTGTTCTGTTTCTCATTTCGCACCAGATAGTTCACCAATTCCCCCTCTTCCTCGCGGGGCAAGTTCTTCACTACTGCCCAGTAAGTCTTCTTCACCTCGCTATTCTTGAACATCTCGTTCAGACGCGACAGTGCCTTACTGGTCTTGGCAAAAACAACAAGACCGCTCACGGGGCGGTCCAGCCGGTGAGCGACACCGATAAAGACATTTCCAGGCTTGCTGTACTTCTCTTTCAGGTACTGCTTTACAGTTTCCGAAAGCGGTGTATCACCCGTTTTGTCTCCCTGAACTATCTCGGAAGCGGTCTTGTTGACTATAATGATATGATTGTCTTCGTATACGACAGTCATCGGTTGTTAATGTTTAATGATTAGTGATTAATGATTAATGACTAACACCCAACTTCTCATTAAACATTAATCACTAATCATTAATCATTAAATTACATATTCATCCCACCATCTACCTGAATAACCTGACCGGATACATAAGAAGACATATCAGAAGCCAGGAAAGTAGCGATATTTGCCACGTCTTCGGGTGTGCCGCCACGACGCAAAGGAATCTTCTTGCACCATTCAGCCTTCACCTCTTCAGACAAGGCGTCGGTCATGGCTGTCATGATGAAGCCCGGAGCAATGGCATTGGCACGGATTCCACGAGAACCCAGCTCCTGAGCGATAGACTTGGCCAAAGCAATCATACCGGCTTTGGAAGCAGAATAGTTGGCCTGGCCGGCATTGCCGTGAACACCTACCACAGATGCCATATTGATAATGCTACCCGCCTTCTGGCGCATCATGATGGGTGTGCAGGCATGGATAAAGTTAAATGCCGATTTCAGGTTGACATTGATAACCATATCCCATTGCTGTTCGCTCATACGCATCATCAGACCGTCACGTGTAATACCGGCATTGTTTACCAGAATATCAATACGTCCAAAGTCCTTATGGATTTCTGCCACTACATTGGCAGTGTCTTCAAAGTTTGCTGCATTGGAGGCATAAGCTTTTGCCTTTACTCCCAAAGCTTCCAATTCTTTTGCCGTAGCCTCGGCATTTTCATCAATCACTAAGTCAGTGAATGCAATATTTGCTCCTTCTTGAGCGAACTTCAAAGCGATAGCCTTGCCGATGCCGCGTGCAGCACCTGTCACAATGGCTGTTTTTCCATCTAATAATCCCATATTATTTTAAAATTATTTATAAAATGTATTCTTACTTCTTTCCCAATGCACCAAGTACCAGACGGGTCACGTAAGTATCGCGTACCGCATCGTCCAGATTGGCCCCTATATGGCCGCGGATATAAGGTGTTTCAATACCTTTGACACTGTAATGCACAATCTCGGCAGTCATATCCAAGTCATCTATCTGGAAAACACCCTTCTCCATACCTTCACGCAGAACCTCCTTGAAAAGCTGGGTCTCTGTAGCATCGAAACGTTTGCGCACTTTCTCCACTCTCCAAATATCCCGAAAGAAATTGGCACGAAGAGTACCATTCCGAAAGACAACCTCTTTTACCGCATCCAGATGAGTGTAAATCATTTCCATCAGTTTCTCGTCCGGCTGAATATCTTTCTCTACCACGTGCTTCATCATATCCGAAAGAATATCCAGCTCCGACTCGACAACAGCCAAGTAGATATCTTCCTTGCTCTTAAAATAGGTATAGAGCGTTCTCCTACCTTTCTTCGAAGCGAGGGCAATATCATTCATCGTGGTATTCTCAACGCCCATCTTTGCAAACAGCTGACGGGCAACGTCCACTAATTTAGCTTTTGTCTTCGATACGGTCATAGATTAATTGCACATTGCTTTATTATTTGAGCAAAAGTAAGACATTTCCGCATATCTTACAAGAAAACATTCATTTTATTAATGAACAGCCCTAAAAAGGAAGAAAAAAAGTAGGCTTATTATCGTTCTATTTATCAACATATTACTCATTAAAATCCACTTAACCTCAAAAATATCATGCATTTTATTTGCATATTAAATAAAAAGCCGTACCTTTGCACCCACAAAACAATAACATCGCGGAGTGGAGCAGTTGGTAGCTCGTTGGGCTCATAACCCAAAGGTCAT
>ERZ772991.1717-NODE-1717-length-17879-cov-4.697206_pt1 | contig 17879 bp, 9 predicted proteins | sample MGYA00511128_ERZ772991 | MGnify/ENA primary metagenome ERZ772991 (study PRJEB29015, sample SAMEA2737655) | human gut metagenome | biome: human gut; feature: human-associated habitat; material: faeces | place: China | collected 2012 ... | reverse complement strand
TTGAATTGGCAATGTTAAATGAAGCCGCTGGAATTACAGGACTTTCCCGATCTGAATATCTAAGAAAACTTCTGCTTGAGAAGCAAATCAATCATCAGATTGAAGTTGTTGCAGACATGAACGATCTCAGAAAACTGGTCAGTGAATATGGAAAGATCGGATCGAATCTCAATCAGATTGCCAAGCATTTTAACAGTGGTGGCAGTCAGTCACGTGCTATAGAAAATGAAATTCATCAATGCATCACTGACTTATTTCAGCTGAGAAAAGAAGTACTGAAACTGGCAGGTGGTATGAATGGCAATCGTAAAGCATATTAAAAGCAGAAATGCAAATTACTCGGCTGCTATCAATTATCTTCTGTTTGAACATGATGAAAAAACCGGGAAAAAGATTGTAGATGAATCCGGACGAAGCATCCTACGAAAAGAGTTTTATATGGATGTACTGAACTGTGATCCGATGTCTTTTGACAAGAAATGCGAACTGACAAACCCAAGCAAAAGCTTTTTCACTGTAGCTGATCCGTTCTCTGTGAAGATTAGAATAACATCTTTTTTCTGACATTTCTTTAGTAAGTGCAAAATAATTCGACGGATTGTGTTGCCCTAAAAAATATCCCATAATAATCAATAGAGAATGCAAGCATTTTACTTCATCTTTTCTTGCTAGAAATGATAGGTGCGAGTATTTTACTCTATTCAAGTTATGGAGGTGTGCTCATGAGAAGCAAAAGAATACCTGCCGAAGAACAATACCGTCTCATCATGGAATGCCGTCAAAGTGGATTGACAGATCATCAATGGTGTGTGGAACATGATATCAAGCCAGGAACTTTTTACAACTGGGTAAAAAGACTGCGTCAGAAAGGTTGTGTGGATTTGCCGGCGTCAACTGGACGCACCTATCGCGCACCAGAAAGCCAGGAAGTTGTCAGAGTGGAGTTTCATGATACTGACCCGATTCCTTATGAACAGCCATTAAATGTAATTCCGGCAGCTACGGAAAGGAATAACTTTTCCGTAGCAGAGTCAATGAAGCTGTCTGTAGGCAGCTTTCATCTAACAATACCAAATGGAACAGATCCTCAGCTTCTGGCTCAAACGCTTCGAATTGTGAAGGAGCTGGAATGTTAGGGGATATCACAGCCGCCGATGAAATCTATATCGTAACAGGCAGAACGGATATGCGGAAATCCATTGACGGGCTGTGTGCTATTGTAGAGGATCAACTCCATATGGATCCAAGGCGAAGTGCCCTGTATCTTTTCTGTGGAAAACGTTGTGACAGGATCAAAGCTTTGCTCTGGGAATCTGACGGATTTGTGCTGCTGTATAAACGTATGGAAGTTCAGGGCAGGTTTCGCTGGCCCAGAAATCAGCTGGAAGTAAAACAATTGACCTGGCAGCAATTCGACTGGCTCATGTCCGGGCTTGAAATCGAACAACCCAAGGCATTCAAACCTACGGAATGATCGCGTAAACGGAGGGGCTTCTCACCCTGTATCATGTCTGAAATCCCTTGTAAATGCTGGGTTTTCTGCTTCTTTTTCATTGCTTTTTATGGTATAATAAGAGCAGTGAAAAAGGAGCAGAAAATATATGACTGGCAATTCAAAAGATTCAAAAATCCTTGCGTACAAGGACATGATCAACCAACTGAATAAGACGATTTCCACACAGACAGAACTGATCCAGTCTTTACAAAAAACATTGGAAGCAGACCGGCTGGAAAAAGAAAACCTTCGTCAGCAGATTGAATATCTCACGAAGAAACTTTTTGGTACTTCCAGTGAAAAACGGAAAGATATTGATGGCCAGTTGAATCTTTTTGATGAAGCCGAGCAGGAAGCAGATCCGACATGGGAACAGGAACTTCCTGATGACATCACTGTTCCGGAACATAAGAGAAAAGCAAGACGGACACATGCTGATCTCTTTAAAAATGTTCCTTCCTGCGACGAGATCATTTCTCTTCCGGAGGAGGAGCGAAACTGTCCAACCTGCGGAACGCAGATGGAATGTATTGGGAAAGAATTCGTCCGCCATGAATTTCGTTTTACCCCGGCCAAGGGAAAAGTAGTAAATATCTATCGTGAAACCTATAAATGCCCGGAGTGTGCCATATCAGAGGAACATCCGGATGATCAGACATTTGTCAAAGCCCCTGTTCAGGAAGCATTGATCCTGGAAAGTTATGCATCGGAATCCGTTGTCGGATGGGCAATGCACCAGAAGTACCAGAATGGTCTGCCGTTAAACAGGCAGGAAGAGGACTGGAAGCAACTGGGTGTCCCATTAAGCCGGGCTACGCTTGCTAACTGGATCATTTACTGTGCCGAGAATTATCTCCGTCATGTTTATGATTATTTTCACCGTCAGTTACGGATGCGTAAATATCTGATGGCAGATGAAACCCGGGTTCAGGTACTGAATGAGCCGGAGCGTAATCCTGAAACGGATTCCTGGATGTGGCTCTTCCGCAGTGGAGAAGATGGACTTCCGCCGATCCTGCTCTACCATTACACAGAGACAAGGGCAAAGTTCCATGCAGCATCTTTCCTACAGGGGTTCAGCGGATATCTGGAGACGGATGGATACCAGGGTTATAATAATCTGCCGGACATCAAACGCTGCTCTTGCTGGGCACATGTGAGACGTTACTTCACAGATGCCATACCGAAAGGGAAAGAGTATGATTACAGCCTTCCGGCAGTGCAGGGAGTACAGTTCTGTTCCAAGCTGTTTGATTGTGAGCGGTACTCAAAAGCAAAAAATCACACTGCGGAGCAGAGAAAACAATTTCGTCTTGAAAAGGAGAAGCCAATACTGGAGGCATTCTGGAATTGGCTGGATCAACGGCGCCCAAACAAAGGAACCCGTTTGGCGAAAGCGGTAAACTATGCCCAAAATCGGAAAGACACCCTGATGACTTATCTGGAAGACGGTCATTGCAGTTTGTCCAATAATCTTAGCGAGAATGCAATCAGGCCATTCACTGTCGGCCGGAAGAACTGGCTGTTCAGTGCCAGTCCGAAAGGAGCTGCCTCCAGTGCTATTGTGTATACAATGGTCGAGATGGCAAAAGCGAATGATCTGAATACCTATAAATATCTGACATATCTCTTATCACAGCGGCCAGACGATAAAATGTCAGATGAACAGTTGGAACAGCTTGCCCCATGGAGCGAGACTGCGAAAACGAACTGTCAAAACTAAACTGGAGTAAAACGCTTGCATCTATCATTTTGGTGCAAGCGTAATTCATGAGTAATGTAGCAATATTTTGCGCTTACCATTAATCGCAAATGGAGCACTTTGAATAAAAAAACGTTAAAAATTTTTCATCCTTTGTGCATTATATTTTTAAGTTTAATAGCGTATAATATCACACTTGATGAGAAAGATTATCAGCGAAAAATATTGAAGATATCAAATTTTGATATTTTTTTTGATATAAACTAAGACCTCGCAGGGTTTAGATTAGAGGGATAACGATGCAACTGAAAAATTCGACAGATTACGCAATTAGAATTGTATGTTACTTAGCAGCACAGGAACGGATGGTATCTACATCAGAATTGTCACGGAAGCTAAATGTTTCTGCTAATTATGTTCCTAAAATAGCAAAAAAACTGAAAGATGCAAAAATAGTCAATGCCTGTGAAGGTATAAATGGTGGCTATATGCTGGCAAAACAACCGGAAAACATTTCTTTAATGGAAATTATATCGTGTGTAGAGGAAACAATGGCAATTAATCGTTGTTTGGAAGAAGATCGTTTTTGTCCCAGAAATTTAGAAGATACCTGCAAGATACATAAAATATTGTTGAGTTTGCAGAATACATACAATAATAAATTAGAGAGCGTAAAGGTTTCAGACGTTATCCGTCCTGGAGAAGATGAATATTTTGGACGATTTTATGTTGTATTAAAACTGAACTTGAAAGAAAAAAGCTACGAGTGTGTATATTCACATATCCGTGAAGTGTATGAGAAAGTAAGGAAAACAAAAAGTTATGAAGAGTTCATAAATCAATATATAGAAAGATATGTGTATACTTCTGATAAAAAAATGGTTCATGACTTCTTATCAAGTGAAGGATTAGAAGAAAGACTAGTTGATGGATGTATGGAAAAAGATCTTCCGTATCGCAGAATTACTGGAAAAGATAAGAATGCATATGTTTGGATGGAAGCAAAAAAATATATAGATGCAAATGAGAATACTGCAATTATTACCTTACATAATGAGAAGATTGTCCAGAACACAGTTATAAGGATGGAACAGGAACTCGTAAAGAAAGAACAGGATATGGCAAAGCAGTATTGGGATATGGTATCACTTTTAACTACTGTATTGAATCATAATCAGTTAGTTGAATCAGGGTATCAAGACGATATCAGCTTCTATACGAAACAGGTATATCTTCAATTGCAGAAGAATTATCCGGAATATGGAATAACAGATGAGGAAATTACGTCAGTAGCTCATCTAGCACCGATTCATGATATTGGAAAGATAAAAGTACCAATTGAAATTTTGAATAAAAATGGAAAGTTGACAGATGAAGAAATGAATGTAGTAAAACAACATCCATTAGTAGGTGCAGCGATGACCCAGAGATTCCCAGAGGGGATAACAACGGAAAAGCTGAACAAATATAGCTATGAAATATGCAGACACCACCATGAAAGATATGATGGATCAGGATATCCAGACGGTTTAAAAGGGAATGCGATTCCGATGTGCGCACAGGTCGTTGGGATTGTTGATGCTTACGATGCATTGATCAATGATCGTCCATACAAAAGAAAATATGAACCTGAAGAGGCAATACAGATGATTTCAAATGGTGAATGTGGAGCGTTTTCTAAAAAACTGATTCAGTGCTTGACGGCGGCAGCAAAGCAGCCAGAGTGGTTAAAAGCAACAAAAAGTCAAGCATGACAGAAGATTTGAGGCGATTTTATGAACAAGAAATTGAGTGTTTTAAGACGAATTACAGCAGTTGTTCTGTGTGTTACATTATTATCTTCGCAAGTCGTAGTTGCGAATGCTGAAGATTCAGAAAGAATGAATGTGCAGACCAATAGTGAATTTACAGATATATCGGAACAGGATGGTTTCAGCAGTGATACATCTGAAATATCTGATATCACGGAAAGTGATATTCCTGATTCTTTTGAAGGAGAATCAGAGCCAAATACAGATATTAGTTCTGAAGTAACAGAGGAATTTGGTAATTCTGAAGATCAAGGATTTACAGATGGAGAAGAAACAATTATCGAGGATGAAAACACCTCAGATACTTTGGAAGAAGCAAATCCAGATTATGAAGATGGAAAAATATGTATCTACAATTACCAGCAACTTCTGCAAATCGGTACAGGAACACAGATGTTTTCCGGAGACAAAGATGGAAATGTTGGTGAAGGGGATAAGGTTCTTGCAGATGGTGCAGAACTTACCTATGCATCAGACGCTTCCTATTGTTTGATGAATGATATTCCAATAGATAATGAAAATGTCTGGAACTTCCCATCAGATTTTACAGGTAGCATCACTTCATCATCAGAGCGCACGGGCAACACAGTATATGATTCAGTGACTGATACGATTTATGTGTATAACCGATACCAGCTTGAATTGATGAAAGGGGAATCTTCAGACAGCGAACCTGTAATGAGCGAGGATTATATTGCTGAAAAAGTTGGAATGGGACAGGTTTTTACACTGGAAGATGGTTCCTATCTTACTTACAGCAAAACACATAATTATGTGCTTGCTTCTTCATTTACAACAGAAACACCGGAGCTTCTTGCAAATAAGGCTGGGACAGAGGAGACAACTCAGGATATTACTAGCGCATATCCGTCCGACTATGAAGGAAGAAATTATTTCGGTCAGGTGGTAAAAAAGATTGGTGATAAAAATTATATTCTGATTGGAAATGAAACACAGCTTCGGGCAATCGGAACAGATACGGATGTGACAGAGCCAATCTGGCGAGTGTATGAAACAAGAGAGAAAAAGCCGGGAATACTTGGGGGCGCACTGAGTGGATATACAGCCTGGAAACCAGTAGCTGATACACAGACATACAAAACAGAACTGTATTATCCGGGTGATGCGGATATTGTAAAGTTTAATGATACATATAATTGGTCTGGAAAAGAATTGTATGGAAATAAAAAAGGTGACCATAAGCTGGGAGAAACAGAATATCTGGATAATTCATCCTTGGATATAGCTGGCACAACAGCTACAAAGCGTTATGTATATGTGAGCAGTACTATTCAGGAGTCAGCCGATATGACGGTAACTGCGACAGACAGTACTGCCAGTGCTTCCGAAGCGGCATCTGTTGAAGCAGGTGCAACTGTAAAAGACAGAGATTTGATTGATATGACTCCGCCAGACAGCGAGGAAGCAGCTGAGACAGGAAGTAATGATGAAACCTTTACAAGTGGTGAGGATGAAAGTAATTTTTCAGATGATGCGAATCCGGAAAGTATTACGGTTGATGAGAACAAAACTTACGTCCTTACCTATGATACATCCAAAAGTAGCAATACCAATATTGCAGGAGCTGGATATAAATACAGTAAGGATGCGAATTACATTATCTTTCGTGATATTGATCTTTCCAAAGAGGGGACAAATTCTAATGGAGAAGATGATGATTGGGATCCTATTGACAATTATCAGGGAAACATGGAAGGCCGAAAGGGAATGGTTGAAGGTCAGAGTATAACCATCAGCCATATCAACATTTCACAGGCTAATGCAGTCAATCAGGACAACCAGGCAGAATATGGTATTGGATTTTTCAGAAATCTGACGACCCCGTATTCTACATCGCTGACAATATCCCAAAATCCAATCACTGTGAAAAATATTACCCTTTCTGATGTGACGGTTTCTACAACAACACAAAAGGTTAAACAAAATTTTAGTTTGATTGGAGGCGTGTTGAAGCTCCTGCTTGGAAATTTAAGTGGATTGGAACCGGATCCACAATCCCTGGCAACAGGAGGATTTGCTGGTGTTGTAAAAGGAAATATCCAGATTGAAAACTGCAATGTGGAAAATTTACATGGAGTTTCCAATGTAAATGACCGGACCGGTGGCTTCGCAGGTTATGTCAGTGGTATGACACAGTATGATTTGGTATCAAGTGGCTTAGGAGGTCTGGTTGATACTTTAACAAAAATCCTGAATCTGATTCCGCTGCTTGGAGTCGGTGATTTGCTGACTCTCCTTTTAAATGGAGGATTACTCAGTGTAAAAAATCTTATTCCGATAGGCTATGTCAATCCAAGTATTCAGAATTGTTCTGTAAGCGGTGACACTTCTGTTACAGGTCAGAAGAGTACCGGTGGATTCGCCGGGGAAGCCATCGGTGCAGTGATGAAAAACTGTTCTGTAGGTGGAAGTACCACAGTGTCCGGAAATGACTGTTCTGGTGGATTTGTGGGACGTTCTGCGAATGCAGTCGTGGTAGGTGCATTAAGCAGCCTTGGTATTGAACTTATGGGAAATTTCCCGGTCAATACAGTTATGCTGAACTGTAGAATCGACGGAGCGGTAAACGTATCTGCACAGGGGACCCCATCTAAAGAAAGTGGTTATGCAGGCGGATTTATAGGAGAAATGCGAAATAGTTATGCGGTGGACTGCAGTATTTCCTCTCTTGGCACAGTGTCCGGAAAAGATTATACCGGAGGATTTGCCGGTATAGCAACTCTTGGTGATGTAGCGGATATTGATGAAAGCCAGGGACTTCTGGTAATTGTAAAGGATCTTCTTACAGGGTTGTTAAATGGTAAATTAACCAACATGGATCTTTTGAACCTGGTGGGACTTCGACCTTCTGTTATAAGCGGATGCACCATTGCAGGAGATAGCATTTCTGTAACAGCAAACGGTAAAAATGCCGGTGGACTTGTGGGATATGCAGGTGCTGTCCAGATTTCCAATACTTTAGAACTTACAGACGATTCAAAATCAACTACTAAAGCCATCCAGCGAATGCTTAATAAGACTGGCGTTACCTATGAATTTGCAGACCGTGTGAATCAGATCAATGCAGCTTCCTCAATGAAGGTTTCAGCAACAGAGAATGCAGGAGGAATCTTAGGCTATGCGAAAATGACCAGTGTCGGTGATGTCCTTGGTGGAACAGTTAAAGCAGCGGATTACATGCGTTTTGAATGTAAAGATTGTTCCGTAAACGGAGGCTCTTTGGGACTTACAGTTACTGCGTCAGATCAGGAGAATGGTCGTGCCGGAGGTGCTATCGGTTATGGAACAGGTGGAGAAGTAAGGAGAACATCCGTCACAAATCTGAATTCCGTAACGGCGGGAAAGTGTGCAGGCGGTTTTGCAGGATATTTCGGAAGCGGTACCCTTGCCAATGTTGGCGGTATTAAGCTTCTTGGATTACCGCTACTAAAAATTGACAGCCTTCTTTCTGTAGGCCAGATGATTGAGACATTTACAGTTGACAGCACTGTTTCAGGTGTTTCGTCAGGATATAGTGTGTCTACTGGTAATGAGAAAGGTTATAGTGGTGGCTTTATTGGAGAATGCATTAGTGGACGAGCAAGGGACACTAAGATCAGCAACCTGAAAACTGTTACTGCATCTGCAACATCAGGAAAAGCCGGAGGCTTTGCAGGTTTTGCTAAAGCCGGAGATGCATTAAGTGCTGGAGATTCCACTACATCAAAACTGACAGGAATTGAATTAGAGAATCTGCTTGGAGTTGTCAGTGCCCTGAGACCGGAGTTCAACAATACTTCTATTGCCTATGTTTCGAATGGTTCTGACCCTCAGGTATCCGCTGATATGGCGGGCGGCTTTGTGGGAGACGGACAGGCTGTAGATATCAATTATGGAAACAACAATTCCGGATTCAAAGCAGACACAGACACCAATCCATCTTCGAATGAATCTACAGATGAAAAGAATAGTGAAGAAGATTTCAGTTCAACAGACACGAATAGTGAGGATGGAACAACCAAAGGCGAGACTGGTGCGATTGCAACAACAAATATTACCGGACTCTCTTATATAAAGGGAACCAGCTATGCCGGTGGTTTTGCAGGAAGGCTGATGCCTGGTGATGTGGCACAGACAGGTTCTATTAAGTTACTGGGCCTCTTGAATGTAAATCAACTTCTCAGTGTCATGGATGTGGCTTATCCGAGAATTTCCGATTCTTCTATTGAAGGAAACAATTTAGTCGTAACAGCATCCGGAAAAAATGATGATGAGGCGCTTGGAGATGCCGGAGGATACATCGGTAATGGAAAAGCAGTTATGGTTAAAAACTCTGATGTGACCAATGTAAAAGAAGTCACAGCACCATATCATGCCGGTGGCTATATCGGAATTATGCGCTCCGGAAGTGCAGCGGAGGCAGGAGATGCCACAGGAGATCTTTTGAATAGTGTCCTTGGTAAGATCCTGAGTCTGAAAGAGCTGGCAAGTGTCCTTCAGGCGGCATCCAGCAAAATTACAAATTGCAAAGTTGCTGGTACCGCAGATGGATTGACTGTTACGGCTGACAGCGGATTTGAAAACGCAGAAGGCTATGCAGGTGGCTTCGTTGGAGAGATGCAGAGCGGTCATGTAGATAATTCAGCAAATGCTGTTGATTCCGGAAAAGGAACGGCAGTAGAAAATCTTCTGAAAGTAGAAGGACTTCGTTATGCCGGAGGATTCGGAGGTCTGGTAAAAGCTGGAGCGGTTGCAGAGATTGGAGCTAAATCATCAATTCTTACAAAACTGGTTGATCTGACAGGATTACTATCCCTGGTCAATGCTTTTGTTCCGGTGATCAGTAATGCCAGTGTTAATTCTGTAGAAAAAGGGTTTACTGTTACCGTTACAGGTACTCTTGAAAAAGACAGCACCAACGATGCGGATGCCGGAAGTGCCGGAGGCTTTATCGGATGCGGAACTGGTGTACAGATCAGCAATTCCGATGTAAATAAATTGCAGCATACAGGTGTCAGTGAGCCAAAGAATCTGCAGCAGGAAGATGGTAGCAGTTATTACGGAACTGGAAGTGAGTATGCGGTAAGTGGTTATCGTTATGCCGGCGGCTATATTGGGAAAGCTGCAATGGGAAGTACGGCGGCTATCGGAGGTGCAAGCGTTCTGGATCATGTACTTTCTGCTACAAATCTGTTATCAGCATTGACCGTAGTTGCATCTATCATAGACAGTTCAGATGTTTACGGAGCGATAGGCGGATTTAATGTTCTTGCAACAGATGGAGACGGTGATACCGGAAAAGCTGGTGGATATGCAGGAGAACTTCTTGGAGTTCAGATTCAGAATAGTAATTCTTATAATTTTGCACATATCATAGGGCGTGAAAGTGCCGGTGGATATGTTGGAACCATGGAGCCGGGGAGTGCGGCAGATGTGGTAGATGGATTAAGTGCTCTTGGAGGACTGATCAAGGCAGATAATCTTTTTGGCGTTTTACAGGCATTTGTTCCTGTGATCAAAAACAGTGAAACAACCTGTGTACCTTGTGGAGGTGCTGTGAGGGCTCAGGCTGAGAGTGATGATGGCATTTACCGTGGACTTGCCGGAGGATATGCAGGTTACAACTACGGCGGTCAGATCTGGGGGAACAATACGGATAACTGGAAAGGCTCTACATATGCAGGAACCGTAAGAGAATGTGCGGCCTATCGTATCCGTTCCGTATATGGAACGGAATATGCCGGAGGTTATACAGGACTGATGCGGTGTGCGAATGTTGCAGATACAGGAAGTCTGAAGGTTTTATTTGGTCTTATCAAACTAGATAATCCGCTGACGCTTCTTCAGGCGGTGTATCCGACAGAAAAGAATACAGCTGTTTATGGACCGCTTCGTGGACTGGATACGGATACCTGGAACAAATGGGTTGGTGCTGTCGGTTCTTATGGAAGTTACGGTAATAAATTACAGGCACTTGGTGAAGTCAATGATCAAGAACAGTTAAATGAGATCATTTCTCAGTATGCATATGGATACGCAGTCACAGCAGGAAGGAGCATTCTGGCAAGTAAAGCAACACAGGGCGGTTCTGCCGGAGGCTATGTAGGCCGTATGGAAGGCGGTACCGTGACAAATGGAACTGCAACAGATCTTCAGTCAGTGGAAGCCTTCAGAAGCAGCGGTGGATTTGCGGGTGAGATGCTTACCGGTTCTGTGGCAAACACAGGTGACGTTTCACTGGCAGGTCTTAAGATTATCGGTGCAGACGGTCTGGCGGCATTAAAAACCTTTGTGCCGGTTGTAAAACAGTCCAAGGTGGAAGGCTATCGTTCCGGAGCAAGGATCAAAGCAACCGGTATTGCAGACAAAGACCCGGCAGGATTTGCCGGAGGCTATGTGGGAAGAATGATCGGCGGTCAGATCTGGGGAGATGAAACTACCTCCTGCAGTATCACAAATTTAAGGCGTGTAGATGGAACTTCCTATGTAGGCGGTTTTGCCGGAAAAGTAGATCCGGGTAGTGTGGCAGCTATTGATACAGCTACAAAACAGGGACTTTTGAATAAGCTTCTGGATGTTCTTATGGTAAATGCTCCGGCAGAACTGATTAAGGTTCTGAATGCTACTGTTTCCACCATCCGCTGTGCATCTGTGTCAGCCTGGGATGACTGGGGCCTGATCGTAAACGGAACCTATCAAAATGGAAGCAATACAGGGTATGCAAAAGCAGCTGGAGGATTCGCAGGAAGTCTTTGTGGAGCAGTTCTTGGCGAGAAGGATAAACCGGAAAGCGGAATCCGTGCAGACAAGATTCGCTCTGTAGTAGCCGGTGAATATGTCGGCGGATGCTTCGGTATTGCGGATGTTTCCGGTGCCGCAAACATTAGTGCAGGTAATGAGACCTCGGTATTACAGTATCTTTTAAAACTTGGAAAAACCGATGTGTTGGATGCGTTTCGAAGCTATGTATATTACGGAAATGTCACAGGAAGTCCAGATGCAGGGCTTGGCGTCAGTGCTAACACAGCGACAAAATCAGGCCAGAATAATGAAGTAACATATAGCGGAACGGCTGGAGGATTTGGCGGTTCCCTGTTAAATGGCTCTGTCAAAAACAGCAGCGTAATGGGATTAAATTATGTAACTGGACTAAACAGCGTCGGCGGTTTTGTAGGATACTCCGGAAAAAGCGGAGTTGTAAAAATGGAGAAGCTGGATGTGCTGGGAGATAATGCAGGACAGCTCCTGGGCGGTGCCCTCGGCGTTCTGGATATTTTCGGTTCCCACATTGATGACAGCAGTGTGACAGGCATACCTGGAGGTTATACTGTTCAGAGTAAAGGCGGAGATGAGCAGATTGCGGGAGGATTTATCGGCTACGCAAATCTTGCCAGAATGTCAGGCTGTAATGCAGGAGATGCTCAAAATCAGGAAAACAGCCTGAAACTGGTAGAATCCGGTGGAACAGCCGGAGGCTTTGCTGGAAGAACAAGCTTTGCCTACCTTGCGGATGTAAAACTGGATTCTACAGTAGTGGATGCGTTGCTTGTAGTTCTAAATCAGCTTGTTAAGGCCTTGTATCTGGATAAGATTCAGGACTCCAACCTTTTGCATATCAATCTGGGAATTATTGAGGTTGATGCACTGCGTGATGGAAATCTCATCCATGTGAATTTACTGGGACTTGATATTTCCGTCGGGCTGTCCAAAGAATCGACAGACACCGACCAGCAGACGGATTTTGCAATCATTAAGATTGGAGATTCTTCTATCAAGCTTCCGTGTGATAAGAATGGAATCATAACAAAAGATAATGATGTAAAGTCTAATATCAGTATCAATCTGATCAAGGCAAACAGGACAAAGATCACGGACAGCAGTGTGTATGGAATTAGTACAGGATATGATGTCTATGCAGGCGGAGCAGGAAATGATGCGGATGGTTCTGCAAATGATGGACGAAGCGGAGGTTTTGTTGGATACAACGATGAAGGACTGCTGAAGAATAACAATATGTATTACTGCGATGTGGTCCGTGGAACATCTAAGCTGGTGGGACCATTCAGCGGAAAAAGTGATCTGGACTCTGCATATGACTTTAATACAAAAGCAGGTGTAGAAGGCGAGAATAACAATTATCGTATCTACCGAAAACCGGCGATTAGTTTTGATGAGATCAAAAAGAATTCTAAACTTCTGACAGATACGTTCAGTCAGGAAAATGGATGGAGTATCTTCTCGATAAAACATGTCGTGCAGGTAGATGAGTATAACACCTTGCAGAATGCAGTTATGGCAACAAAAGATTCTTCTGAAACAGCAGATCTGAATGCATATATATCAGATGCAAAAGCTGTTCTGATGTCAGATGCCAAAACGACAGTCAATACAGGTGACAGCACATCACCGGAACCGTCTGATACGCAGGATCCATGTGATGAGAATGTAAACCTGACGATAAACAAAGTCTGGAAAGATTTCCGAAATATGGACAATCTCAGACCAGACTCTATTACGGTCACAATTTCCAGAAGCTGGACGGATGCGGAAGGAACAAAACAAACAGAAGTTGTGCCGGGATATGAAAACTATGAAATAAAAGGTGATATTTCAAAATCTACATGGCAGAAAGTGATTGAAACTCTTCCAGCCTACATAAAAGATGATGCTGACAAAACGCATTATTATGAATATTCTGTTACGGAAACGGAAATAAACGGATATACAACTACAATAAAAAGCTCTGATGATGGATTTACCTTCACGATTATCAACCGACATTTTGCACTTCTTCCGGACACTGGCGGAAAAGGCATCATGATGTTCATCGTAGCAGGTGGTTTGTTGTTAGCGTTCCTGCTTTATACCGGACGCAGAAGGAAACGGAAACAGACGATGTAGGAAAGGGGGAGTAGAGTCATGAGAGAGATATGGCTGCGTGGGGAACTTCCACCGTAAAAGCTGAAGGAATCCCAAGCGAACCAATAAAAAATCAAAAGAAAGTGAGAAGAGGAACATGAAGAAATTAGTATCAAGATTTATGGCAGTTCTGATGGCAATGACCATGATACTGTCCATGAGCATGACTGCATTTGCAGCAGATGCAGCAGATGCTCCAAAAGGAACCCTGACAGTCAACAATACAGTAGAAGGAAAGACTCTGGATCTGTATCAGATTTTTACAGCAACAAAAAGTGGCGAGAATGTAGCATATACACTGAACAGTGCATATGAAGGATTTTTTAAGAATAATACTAGAATTCCAGGATCTGAAAGTTTAACAGGCGAAGCTTTAAGTGAAGCGGCATATAACTATGTTAAAGAACAGGTCGGAGCAAATGGAGAGGCTGCTACAGCGAAAACATTTGCTAAAGATGTGCTTGGATGGATTTTAGATTCAAAGAACCATATTACAGCAACAAAAACAGTTAATACGACAGCAACTTCTACAGTAGTTTCTGATTTAGCATATGGATACTATTTAGTTTATCCAAAAGGAGCAACAGATACCTCCACAGCACCAGGAAATCAGACTTATACATCTGCAGCATCTTTAGTTAGCATTACAGCTGATACAGCTACAATTAACATGAAGAGCAATTACCCGACAGTAGACAAGAAAATCATTCCGGCACAGAGTGGAAGCGGAATTACAGTTGGTGCTATTGTAGATGCTTCATGGGATGGCAGCCATCAGATGGAATTGGACGATGAGAATAATCCTGAAGATACCATCGCACCACACAGCGAATCAGATGAAAAGAAAGCTGGAGATTTTGGAATTGGCGATACTGTCACTTATCAGCTGACTTCTAAAGTGCCGGACATGACAGGATATAATTCTTATACTTTTAAATTTAGCGATACTTTGTCCAAAGGACTGGACTTAAAAGAAGTACTATCTGTAAAAGTTGGAAATACAACACTTACTGCTAAGAAATCAGGAACTAATACATACGCACTTGCATATGACCAGGCTAAACGTACTTTAACAGTTACCTTAAATGATTTCTATAATTCCTATAAGAATCATACAGGCGAGACAATCACAGTTGTTTACACTGCAACCTTAAACAAAGATGCTGTAATCGGTATGAATCCAAATACCAACAAGGCGGTCGTTGAATACAGTAATGACCCGACAACAGGTGGAACAGGTACATCTGAGCCAAGCATCGTAGATGTACATACTTTTGATTTTACAATTTATAAATATTATTTAAAAGACCAGAATAATAAAGAAGATAAGACTGCACTTGCAAAGGCAGAATTTGAGCTTTACAAGGGAAACACAGAAGGTACTGCAGCAGATGAACAGGCGAAGGTTAATATTGTAGACGAAGGAGAAGGTGTATACCGTCAGGCAACAGCCGATGAAGCTAAAGCAACAGGCTTTACTTCTGCAAAAATTGTATCCGATGCTGACGGAAAAGTACTTGTAAAAGGTCTTGATGCTGGAACTTATTACTTAAGAGAGACAAAAGCACCAGAAGGATACAATAAGCTTCTCAGCGATATCAAGGTTGAGATTAAAGCAAACTATGATCCAAAAACCGGAAAACTGACAAGCTATTCAGTTGATTACACATACAATGGAACTACAACAACAGGTAAAGAAATTAAAGATACAAAAACTTCTCCAGAAGTAGCTGTAGAAAACAAAACAGGTGCACAGCTTCCATCTACTGGTAGCAAGGGTGCCCTCATGGTAACACTGGCTGGTATCGTTCTTTTCGGTGTATTAACAGCAAGCAAAGCTTTTGGCAAAAAGAAAGCAAAAAACTAAGACATTCTGAAGTTTAAGAATGGATAAAAAGACAGTTCATCTTCCCGGTATTGTACCGGGAGGATGTCTGCTTTTTCTGAAATGTCCAGTGTGGACTGGATATTTCAGAAGAAACAGACGAAAAGGTGAAAGGTATTATGAAGAAAGTAGTAAAAATACTAAGAGGAATCGGATATCTGATGGCATTTTCTTTAATCCTGTATCCGGTAGTGAGTAATTACATTAATCAGATGAACAGCACAACCATTGCTACAGATTATGAACAGGAAGTTTCGCATTTGTCGGAAGAACAGGAAAATGCAATGATCAAGCAGGCACAGGACTACAACGAAAGCCTGATCGGAATTGGTTCCATAGCAGATCCATTTTCAGAAAGCAATGAAAACCAGACAGAAGATGATGAGTATAACAAACTTTTGAAAATTGATGATACTGGAATGATGGGATATATTGATATCCCAAAGCTTGATGTTGTTCTTCCGGTTTATCATGGAACATCCGAAAAAGTACTGCAGTCAGGTGTAGGACATCTGAAAAACACCTCGCTTCCGGTAGGCGGTGAGAGCTGTCATGCGGTATTATCCGGACACCGTGGACTTGCAAATGCCAAGATATTCACCGACCTGAACAAGATGGAGGTTGGAGATGTATTTTATATTAAAGTTCTTCATCATACCTTTGCCTATCAGGTGGATCAGATTCTGACAGTATTGCCATCAGATACAGATGCTTTACAAATTGAAAAAGGCAAGGATTATGTAACGCTGGTCACATGCACTCCTTATGCAGTTAATACACACAGACTGCTTGTACGTGGCACCAGAATTCCGTATGAAGAGGCACAGAAGATAGATGAGGAAGTTGGTCTTCATCATACAATTCCATTCAATTTGATTCTATTGATTGGGGGAATTGTTGCTTTGATCATCATATGGGTGAGCATTAAATCTCATAAACGCAGGAAGGAGAAAAAACATGAGCAGAATAATTAAACATAAGCGAATATATATGTGTATGGCCAGTGTGATGTGTATGCTTTTACTCCTCATTCCGTTACCTGTGTCTGCGAATGATCAGGGAAGTATATTATTAAAAGCAACTGTTGAAGATGAGACCACGGTATATAAGCTAAGTAATATTGAATTTACGATGTATCAGGTTGGAACATATAAAAATAATTCATGGGCATTAGTGAGTGAGTTTGCAAAGTCTGGAGTCATATTTGATTTTGAGGATTCTTCTGCTCAGGCAGAAGCTGCAAAAAAACTGGGAAAATATGTACAGGATAACGGCATCCAAGGAATATCAGGGAAGACCAATTCCGATGGAGAAGTTATGTACAGAGATCTGGAAAAAGGTGTGTATCTTTTTGTGCAGACACAAAAAACACAAATTGGAAATCAAGTATATCAAAGCGAACCTTTTATCATAACAGTTCCAGGTAATTATGATGGTCAGATAATTTGGAATGTAACGGCAGAACCTAAATTTAAAAATGAATCGATACCACCAATTACCACGAATACGCCACCAGTTTCAGAAGAACCATCAGGTGATAATAGCAGTCATACTCCAAATGTAAAAACGGGAGACGATACGAATGTAATTATGTGGCTTTCCTTAATGGGAATATCCTTAATCATATTTAGTATATGCAAAAGAAAATCCCATAAATAATATGAGAAGATCGGGAAATCCCGGTCTTTTCGTTTCGTTATATAACTGTCATAATCCAAAAACAAATACCTCCGGAGGTGCACCGTATGGCGTCACCTGGGAGAAAATGGGTTTTAAACCATGGGAAGATTTGAAAGAAAATGAGTGAGTTGCCAGTGCAATCTTATTTATCTCTTGTGACAGAAATAGGTTCCCGTTTTGCTGGAAGTAAGTCTGAACTGATCTCAGGAGAATTAAGCAGTGCTGTGAAATTCTGTCTGATGATATCCAGTGTCTTCTGCTTTTTCTGTAATTCCTGCTTTTCACGGACAGTAGCAGCCTGTTCAGATTCAAGATTTTCTATCCGCTTCTGGATTTTATTAGAGCTTGGGATTTTGGTAACACCGAGATCCTGAAGCTCTTTTTTTA
>ERZ772991.1710-NODE-1710-length-17917-cov-6.019875_pt1 | contig 17917 bp, 9 predicted proteins | sample MGYA00511128_ERZ772991 | MGnify/ENA primary metagenome ERZ772991 (study PRJEB29015, sample SAMEA2737655) | human gut metagenome | biome: human gut; feature: human-associated habitat; material: faeces | place: China | collected 2012 ... | reverse complement strand
CTGACCGCAACGGCGGCTACACCCGCATCATCAAGATCGGCGCTCGCCGCGGCGACGCTGCTGAGATGGCAGTTCTGGAGCTCGTCTGATCTGCTCTGACTGTTTGATACAGTGTTCAAAAGCCCTTTCCCAGCAATGGGAGAGGGCTTTTTTTGCGTGGCATTTTCATTGCTTCTGAATGTTCCCGGGAATAGCGGGCCAAACTGTAAACATTTCAACAATTCCACTAAAAACTCGAACCTATTTTCGGCCAAAATGCCTCTTGATATGTTGTATGGGGGGGTAAACTTGAAGAGCAGACGGTGCCTTTTGGGGTGGGTGCCTGCAAAATAACAAACGAAAAGGGGAAGAGAACATGAGAAAAAAGAGTACGAGACTTCTCAGTGCAGCACTTGCGGTGTGCATGATGCTGTCGGTTCTGCCGGTGGGCGCGTTTGCGGCGGAGCCGGGGGCGGAAGAACAGGAAAATGGCGTAAGTGCGCAGGCAGATACGGGAACCGTGCTGGATAATACGAAGCTGTTTCATGAGATTAATACGGCCGGTACATATATTTTGAAAGGCGGAGACTATGCAAGGTACTATACAGATGATGATGGATTTCCTCAAACGGTAGACAGCAGCGGCGTTAATATTGACGCAGCAGGTCAGGACGTAACAATTGAAATTACAGGGGAGATAACAGGATTTGCTGGTATTACTGTCTACGATGTTGGCACGCTGACGATCAAGAATAACGGACATACTGTCAGCAGTTATGGTCAGGCGTTTTTGAAAACTCTTGCGACTGTCCATACGCATACATATACGATCTATGTCAATGGCGGAACCTATACAACGGAAGCCGATGGTACACAGGAGTTCATGTTCGATTTGGAAAATCCGAATGCAACAGTATACCTGAACGATATTAAGTATTCTGGAGAACCGACGGCTGTATATAATGGGGGAATTGCTAAAATTACAGGAGGTAATTACTGTAGCTCGTCAAACAGCTGGTATAATTCTTATATTGCAACGATTCGCTGTGCAAATACAACAAACTTAACAGGTGCAACCGTGTCCCATACGGGCGGATGCAGCGCAGTGCTCGTTACCAACGGCGCAACAGTTACGATTGAAGGCGGCACATATAGCGCAACTGGCGGTGCAGGAACAGCAGATCAACTTGAAGCAACACTTTACAATACCAACGGACACCTGGAAGTGAACAACGCAACGGTATCCGGAACAAAGAATAAGGGAGCCGTCCTGAACGAAAGCGTGCACATCTGGGAGTCGCATACAGAAACTAAACCTGAGACGGTTATTAACGGGGGTACTTATACTGGAAGCGATATATACTATTCCTTTCTTAACGATATTTCCAACGGCGTGCTGGGAAATATTGGCGCAGACACAAAAATGACTGTGAACAATGCGACAGTAACAGGAACGGACTGCGACGCAATCGATAATTATTACGGAACACTAACGATCAATGGCGGAACTTATAGTGCAAATGAAAGCGCAGTCTATAATATGCGGGGTAATGGTAGAAGTACACTCTATATCAATGGAGGTACATTCACAGGAACAGAAGGAGGTTGTGCAATTTACAACAGTCGAAAGATGTGTATCAATGGCGGCACTTTTAAAGTTTCCGATGGAGGAAGCGAGTCGACGACAATTTGCAATGAGGATGAATTGTATATTGATCAAGTCGGTGAAATGGTGACAGCAATCAGCAATCCGAATGCAGATGCAAATGCGATTGAAAATATCGGTATGCTGTTTCTGAAGGGCGGCAGTGTTACAGCACCAAAGGGCAATGCTATTCTTGATGGCGTGGCATCGATGGAAATTACCGGTGGTACAATCACAGGTAAAAATGGTATTAAGCTGAAGGAATGGTCTAGCTCTCTCACAGAAGAACAAAACCTGAAGCATACAATAAAGGCTGGCACGAACTCCGGAGATGAAGCAGATATTTATCTGGGCAAGAACCGGCAGATCAACATTGCAGAAGAATACAATGCACAACTGACCGTCCTGACGGAAGACCCAAGCCATGGCCGTCAGGTCACAGCGAAAACGAACGGTACAAATTATCAGAACAACTTGAACCTCATCAGCAAGAACGAGAACTATCGCATTGGCTATCAGAAAAACGATGCTGACAAGGAATACCGCTATCTGATCGCGCAGCACACCGTAAATGCCGTGGATGCCGAAGCAAAGGTCGGTGAGAATGTAGTGTCCCCTACGGACCTTGTGGATGCGGATACCACCGTGACCGTGACCGCCAAAGAGATCCCCGGCAAGACCTTCACCGACTGGACGGTGAAGTTGAATGGTGTTAAGCAAGACAACCCGGAAAACATCCTGACGAAACCGGACGCGAACGACCCCACCAAGGTGACCTTTACCATGCCGGATGCTGATGTAGAGGTGACGGCAAACTTCAAGGGGATTCCCACGCTGAACATCGGCGATCATGTGACTGCGAACATTAAAGACAGCGATGCGCCCGTACCGAGCGGCAGCGCCGTGCTGGAGAATACAACCGTGCACCTGACAGCCACTGCACCGGAGGGACAGCACTTCATCAGCTGGACGGTGATGGTAGGCGGTGAGGAAGCAGATAACTTCCTGACCCCGGACGAGAACGACCCCGCCAAAGTGAGATTTGTCATGCCGGCTGAGAACGTGGAAATAAAGGCAAACTTTGAGGGGAATCCCACGCTGAACATCGGCGATCATGTGACTGCGAATATTGACGGCAGCGATACGCCCGTACCGAGCGGCAGCACTGTGCCGGTGGGTGAAACCGTGCACCTGACAGCCACTGCGCCGGATGGACAGCACTTCATCAGCTGGACGGTGCTGGTAGGCGGTGAGGAAAAGGAAGCAGGCGACTTCCTGAAACAGGACGCGGACGACCCCACCAAGGTGACCTTTACCATGCCGGATAAGAACGTGGAAGTGAAGGCAAACTTTGCGAGCAACCCCACTCTGAACCCCACTCTGAGGGTCGGCGACCATGTGACGGCGACCATTGAAGGCAGCGATGCGTCCGTACCGAGCGGCAGCACTGTGCCCGTGCCAAAGAATAAAATTGTGCACCTGACAGCCACTGCACCGGGACAGCACTTCATCAGCTGGACGGTGAAGGTGAATGGTGTTGAGCAAGACCCGACCTTCCTGAAGCCGGACGCGGACGACCCCACCAAGGTGACCTTTATCATGCCGGATGCTAATGTAGAGGTGACGGCAACCTTCGCGGATGACCCCATTCCTGAACCCGACCCGGTTGGACCCAGCGATACCGGCAACATTCAGGGCGCGGTCTCTGCTGTGGTGATCGGTGCTGCCGCAGGTGCTATCATCTATGAAGCCGGCACCGGCATCTACCGCGTCATCAATATGCCCGGCATCCCCATGCCCTCCAACCGCATTGAGCTGGCCGAGCTGCTGTGGGAGCACGCCGGGAAGCCGGAGCCTGTAAGCACCGCCCTCTACAGCGACATCGACGAGGGCGATACCGACGCACAAAAGGCCGCCCGCTGGGCAGTGGAGCAGGATCTGATGAAGGACGATGCGGACAACAATAAATTCCACCCGGCCTTCCCCGTCAGCAAGCTGCGCACCTGCCTGACCTGGAACGCCGCAAAAGAAAAAGGCTTGTTTGACAAGACCGAAGAATAAAAATCAGGACCCCGAAGGGGCTGCTGCACCAAATGTGGTGCGGCAGCTCCTTTTCTCGTTTTCGGGTGTTGGAATTGCGCCCGGCCCGTGGTATACTGACAATAGCATGTTTTCGGCCTTTGGCCGGACAAGTTTTCCACACAGAGGAGGCGCAGCGGTTGAAACATCCGAATCATTTTGGCCGGTGGTTGGCTTGCGTGCTGCTGTGCCTGCTTCTGGCAGGCTGCAGCATGCCCGGCGAACAGGTGCAGGTGGAGGAGCTTCTGCGTGCGCCCAAGCTTTCCGGCGATTACGGCGATGTGCAGACTGCCCTGAACGACTGGCTGGGGGAGAGCGCACAGCTCAAATATCCCATGCAGGGCGACCTGCTTTCGCCTTTCCTGCTGCAGGATCTGGACGGTGACGGCAGGCAGGATGCCGCCGTGCTTTACACCACCGCCCAAAGCTCCAACGTGTGCATTGCCATCCTGCAGAAGGATGATGCCGACATCTGGCATGTGCGCCAGAACGTAGAGGGCCTTGCAGACACGGTAGAGTCGGTGGGGCTGGCCCAGCTGCAGCCCGGCGATGCCACCAAGATCGTTGTCTACATGCTTTAGTATCCGGTGGTATCCCGCCCCAACTCCGGCTCCGAAACGCAGAAAAAGCCTGCTTTTCACCACCGGCAGCCGATAATAGGCCATTGCATCCAGTTTATAAATATCCTGCGCAACCGTATTGCGGTAAGGGTCAGATCCGTGGCCGCTCCAATCGTAGCTCATCAAACTCCCCAGATGCCACCGGGCCGAAAAATCCACGCCCCAATAAAAATTTCCTTTCAATTGGCGGCTGTACTCCACCTTCACGCCGACAGTCACCTGATTATGCGCCGTGATTCCCGACGCGCCCGTCACAAAGAGATTATTCTCTTTCGAGGCGAGGCGATGACGTTCGATACGCGCCGCTGTTTTTGCATTCCGCGTCCGATCTGTTGCCGACGGCGGGCTTTGGGCATATGCTGCTGCGGTGACGCATACCGTCAATAATACTGTGCCTATTTTTCGCTTCATTCACAAGTGGGTTACATGTTCATCATGCAAGAAAGCAATAAAATTCGGAATAGCAATGTCCCAATGCAAATGCATTGCCGGTTTGCTCCTCAAACCTGCACTCCTTCCCGTCTGGCGCAGCGCCTTTTCGGAAAATTTGCTGCCGCCAAATCGGCTCCGAACCCTAATCCACCCCATTCCCTTTTCACAGCTTCGGAAAACAAAGATAACGAAAAATAATCCGAGCGGCAAACCCGGATCATTACACAATTATATAAGGAGGCGATCAGCGCAGGAAAAGCAGCTCGCGGTATTTGGGCAGCGGCCACATCTGGTCGTCGACGATCTCCTCCAGCTTGTCGATGTGGCGGCGGATCTCGTCGAAACATGCGGCTACGGTATCATGGTAGGCGATCGCCTTCTCGCGCTGATCCTCGATCCTGTTGGCCACCTTGCGGGCGTCGACCATCCCGGCCGTGAGCCGCTGTATTTCGGCCGTATGGTACTGGATCTTCTTGATGAGTTCGATGTCGGCCGAAGCGTTCAGCCCCGGGATCTGCGACATCTTGTAGACCTTGTCGAGCAGCAATGCCTCGTACTTCGAAGCAATCGGCACGATATGGTTCATCGCCAGGTCGCCCAGCACGCGCCCCTCGATCTGGATTTTCTTGGTGTAGGTCTCCCACTTCACCTCGGTGCGGGCTTCGAGCTCGACCTTCGAGAAGACGCCCGTGTCGCCGAACATCCGGAGCGTCTGCTTGTCGAGGTAACGGTCGAAGATCAGCGGCGTCGAGGTTTCGCAGTCCAGGCCGCGTTTGCGCGCCTCGGCCTTCCACTCGTCGGAATAGCCGTTGCCGTCGAAACGGATGGCCTTGCAGGCCTTGATCATCTGTTTGAGCACCTCGTAGATGGCCTTCTCTTTCTTCATGCCGGCCTCGATCTTGGCATCGACGTTCTGCTTGAACTCGGCCAGTTCGTGCGCCATCGCCGCATTGAGCACGATCATCGCCTCGGCACAGTTGTCCGAAGAACCTACGGCGCGGAACTCGAACCGGTTGCCCGTAAACGCGAACGGCGAGGTGCGGTTACGGTCGGTATTGTCGAGCAGCAGCGTCGGGATATGCGAAATCCCGCTCATCTTGAACACGTTCTTGGCATCGAAGCGGATCGCGTCGTCGCCCTTGCTGGCCGCCAGTTTGTCCAGCACGGCCGACACCTGCGTCCCGAGGAAGGTCGAGATGATTGCCGGGGGCGCCTCGTTAGCTCCCAGGCGGTGTGCGTTCGTGGCGCTCATGATCGCCGCCTTGAGCAGGCCGTTGTGCTTGTGTACGGCCGAAATGGCATTCACCAGGAAGGTGATGAACTGCAGGTTCTCCGAAGCGGTCTTGCCAGGCCCCAGCAGGTTCACGCCCGTATCCGTCCCCAGCGACCAGTTGTTGTGTTTGCCCGAACCGTTGATCCCCTTGAAGGGCTTTTCGTGCAACAGCACCCGGAACTTGTGACGGCGGGCGATCTTGTCCATCACGGTCATCAGCAGTTGGTTGTGGTCGTTGGCAAGATTGGCCTCCTCGTAGACCGGCGCCAGTTCGAACTGGTTGGGCGCCACCTCGTTGTGGCGGGTTTTGACGGGGATGCCCAGTTTCAGGCACTCGTATTCGAGGTCTTTCATGAATGCCATCACACGGGTCGGGATCGCACCGAAATAGTGGTCTTCCAACTGCTGGTTCTTGGCCGATTCATGCCCCATCAGCGTACGCCCGGTGAGCATCAGGTCGGGACGTACGGCCCAGAGGCTTTCGTCCACGAGGAAATACTCCTGCTCCCAGCCCAGATACGAGATGACCCGCTGCACGTTTTTGTCGAAATAGTGGCACACCTCGGTCGCGGCCTTGTTCACCGCCGAGATCGAGCGCAGCAGCGGCACCTTGTAATCGAGCGCCTCGCCCGTATAGGCGATGAAGACGGTCGGGATACAGAGCGTCGTGTCGACGATGAAGGCCGGCGAGGTCGGATCCCAGGCCGAATAACCGCGAGCCTCGAACGTATTGCGGATGCCTCCGTTGGGGAACGACGACGCATCGGGCTCCTGCTGGACGAGCAGTTTGCCGGAGAACTCCTCCAGAACCCCGCCCAAGCCGTCCGGGTCGGCAAACGCATCGTGCTTCTCGGCCGTACCTCCCGTCAGGGGCTGGAACCAATGGGTATAGTGGTCGGCACCGTGCTCCAGCGCCCACTGGCGCATGCCTGCCGCGATACCGTCGGCAACCTCCCGCGTGAGGGGCGTACCGTTCTCCATCGTATCGACAAGGGCGTCGTAAGTAGCCTTGTTCAAATACTTGCGCATGGCTGCGCGCCCGAATACCCGTTTCCCGAAATAGTCCGAAGGACGTCCTTCGGGAGCCTTCACCTCGACGGCGGTGTGGTTTATGGCCGCATCGACCATCTTGAATCTGAGCAATGATGACATAGATGTAATTGAATTGGATTAGCATTCCATTAAAAACATACGCGCAGGGGCGGAAGCCGAATAATTGCTGAACTAAAACCTAACCTAAAATTCCGGAGGGCAACTGCCTCGCGGCATACTCCGCCCAACCTGACTAACCCGCGGCTTCACCCCTGCCGCCGTATGTATCGATCTCGCTTGCAAATGTAATATTTTTTCAGTTACGTTGTTTTCACAAAATCGGCATTTTTTCGAAAAACGCCCTATTTTTTCAGCATTTTCCGAAAAATCACATGCATTTTTCCATAAAAACGCCGAATTTCAATGCAATTTTCCGAAAAACACCCTTAAATTTTCGTCATATCCCCGAATTTTCACATTTTTAGTTTTTCGTAATTTCCATGGCTATTAAGAACAATATTAAACTATTTCACCACAACTAAAAAACTTCTTCCGGCGGTTGCCGAAAGCAAACGAAATCACCTATATTATAAAAAGAAATTATATAGTGTTATTTTATTAACAATTTCTTGTTTCAATCACTAATAATTTTGTACCTTTACGTGCAATTTTGAAACTACACTTATACTAATCTCTAAATAGTTATGGCAAATACCAAAAGTGAAAAGCTGTTCACCGAATTCCCGCCGGTTCCGACCGAGAAGTGGGAGGAGGTGATTACGGCCGACCTGAAAGGTGCTGATTACGAGCGCAAGCTGGTATGGAAAACGGGCGAAGGTTTCAACGTCCGGCCCTACTACCGCGCCGAGAACCTCGAGGGCATCAAGTTCCTGGGCTCGCAGGCAGGCGAGTTCCCTTACGTACGCGGTACGCACGCGCACAACCGCTGGCGCGTACACCAGACCGTGAGCGTCGTATGCCCCAAGGAGGCAAACGCCGAGGCACTGAAAATCCTCAACGCAGGTGTCGACTCGCTCGGCTTCTGCATCGCGTCGGCGGATTTTTCGGCGGCAGACCTCGACATGCTGCTCAAGGACATCTGTATTCCGGCTGTCGAGATCACCTTCTGCGGAGAGAAAATGGCCAATGTCGCCGAGCTCGTCCTGGCGAAAGTCGAAAAGGAGGGCATCGCCAAGGAGGATGTCCGCATCGCATTCTGCATCGACCCGCTGGTAAAAGGGCTTTCGTCGAAAGGCGATTTCTGCTCGCCCAACGGTGAAAAGTGCATCGCCCGCATCGTCGAGCTGATCCACAAGACCAAGGAGTACAAGCACGTGCGCATCGTAACCGTTGCGGGACAGACCTTCGGCAACTCGGGTTCGACCATCGTCGAAGAGCTGGCATTCACCCTTTCGGCAGGCCACGACTACCTCGTACGCCTGACGGACGCAGGGCTGGACGTCGACGCGGCCGCACGCAAACTGCGCTTCTCGTTCTCGGTAAGCTCCAACTATTTCATGGAGATCGCCAAATTCCGCGCAGCACGCATGCTGTGGGCCAACATCGTCAAGGGCTACGGCCCGGCGAAGAACTGCGCCTGCAAGATGCAGATACACGCCGAGACCTCGCGCTGGAACCAGACCGTCTACGACCCCTACGTGAACATGCTGCGCGGCACGACCGAGGCCATGTCGGCCACGATCGCCGGCGTACATTCGCTGGAGGTGATGCCGTTCGACGCCTCGTTCGAAAACCCGACCGAGTTCTCGAAGCGCATCGCCCGCAACGTCGAGCTGCTGCTCAAGAACGAGTCGCATTTCGACCAGGTCGTCGACCCGGCAGGCGGCTCGTACTATGTCGAGAACCTCACGCAGTCGATCGCAGCCGAAGCCTGGAAGCTTTTCCTCGAAATCGAGGAGAAGGGAGGCTACACCGAGGCTTACAAGGCCGGCCTGATCGTCGAGCGTATCAAAGCGTCGGCCGCAGCCAAGGACAAGAACATCGCTACGCGCCGCCAGACGCTGCTCGGCGCCAACCAATATCCCAACTTTACGGAGGTCGCCGGCAAGGAGATCACCGCCGAGTCCGTTACGCGCAAGCAGGCCGAGGGCAATGTACTCGTCCCCTACCGCGGCGCCATGGCGTTCGAAGAGATGCGCCTGCAGGTGGATCGCAGCGGCAAGGAGCCCAAGGCATTCATGCTGACGTGCGGCAACCTGGGCATGGCCCGCGCCCGCTCGCAGTTCTCGTGCAATTTCTTCGCATGCGCCGGCATCAAGGTGATCGACAACACTTATTTCAAGTCGATCGAAGAGGGCGCGAAGGCCGCACTCGAATCCAAGGCGCAGATCGTCGTGGTCTGCGCAAGCGACGACGACTATGCGGAGGCAGCCCCGAAAGTCAAGGAGCTGCTCGGCGGCAAGGCGATCCTGGTGGTTGCCGGGGCACCGGCCTGCGCACCCGAACTGGAAGCGCAGGGCATCACGAACTTTATAAACGTGAAGTCCAACGTCTTGGAAACACTTAAGTTCTACCTTAAAGAGATGGGAATCTAATCATGAGAGCTAAATTTTCAGAACTGACATACGACGCAGGCCAGCAGAAAAGTTGCTGCGCCTCGAAAGGCTGCGGACAGGTCGAGCCGTGGCTGACGGCCGAGGGTATTCCCGTCAAGGGCGCCTATACGGCCCAAGACCTCGAAGGCATGGAGCACCTGAACTATGCGGCAGGTATCGCCCCGTTCCTGCGCGGCCCCTACTCAACGATGTACGTGATGCGCCCGTGGACGATCCGCCAGTATGCGGGTTTCTCGACCGCCGAGGAGTCCAACGCATTCTACCGCCGCAACCTGGCCGCCGGGCAGAAGGGTCTGTCGGTGGCATTCGACCTTGCTACGCACCGCGGCTACGACGCCGACCACCCGCGCGTGGTGGGCGACGTGGGCAAAGCCGGCGTGTCGATCTGCTCGGTCGAGGACATGAAGGTACTGTTCAACGGCATTCCGCTCGACAAGATGTCGGTGTCGATGACCATGAACGGCGCCGTGCTGCCCATCCTGGCATTCTACATTGTGACGGGTCTGGAGCAGGGCTGCACGCTCGACCAGCTGGCCGGTACGATCCAGAACGACATCCTCAAGGAGTTCATGGTGCGTAACACCTATATTTATCCCCCCGAGTTCTCGATGCGCATCATTGCCGACATCTTCGAGTACACCTCGAAGAACATGCCCAAGTTCAACTCGATCTCGATCTCGGGGTACCACATGCAGGAGGCAGGCGCCACGGCCGACATCGAGCTGGCCTACACGCTGGCCGACGGACTGGAGTACCTGCGCGCAGGTATCAACGCAGGCATGTCGGTGGACGCCTTCGCCCCCCGCCTGTCGTTCTTCTGGGCAATCGGCATGAACCACTTCATGGAGATCGCCAAGATGCGTGCGGCACGTATGCTGTGGGCCAAGATCGTCAAGCAGTTCGAGCCCAAGAACCCCAAGTCGCTGGCGCTGCGCACCCACTCGCAGACCTCGGGCTGGTCGCTTACGGAGCAGGATCCGTTCAACAACGTGGCACGTACCGCCATCGAGGCCATGGGCGCCGCCCTGGGACACACCCAGTCGCTGCACACCAACGCTTTGGACGAGGCCATCGCCCTGCCGACCGACTTCTCGGCACGTATCGCCCGTAATACGCAGATCTACATCCAGGAGGAAACCAATATCTGCCGCGAGGTCGACCCGTGGGCAGGCTCCTACTACGTGGAGTCGCTCACCAACGAGATCGCCCACAAGGCATGGGAGCGTATCCAGGAAGTCGAGAAACTGGGCGGTATGGCCAAGGCTATCGAGACCGGTATTCCGAAGATGCGCATCGAGGAGGCTGCGGCCCGCAAGCAGGCACGCATCGACTCCGGCGAGGAGAAGATCATCGGCATCAACGAATACCGCCTGGAGAAAGAGGCCCCGATCGACATCCTGGCCGTAGACAACACCGCCGTGCGCGAGAGCCAGATCAAGCGTCTGAAGGAGCTGCGCGCTTCGCGCGACGAGGCTGCCGTGAAGAAGGCCCTCGCAGCGATCACCGAGTGCGTGAAGACCAAGCAGGGCAACCTGCTGGAGCTGGCTGTCGAGGCCGCCAAGGTACGCGCTTCGCTGGGTGAGATTTCCGACGCCTGCGAGGTTGTCGTAGGCCGCTACAAAGCCGTCATTCGTTCAATATCAGGAGTATATAGTTCAGAAGTGAAAAACGACAAACAGTTCGAGCGTGCCAAGGAGCTGTGCGCCGAATTCGCCAAGAAGGAAGGCCGCCAGCCGCGTGTCATGATCGCGAAACTCGGCCAGGACGGCCACGACCGCGGTGCCAAGGTAGTAGCCACGGGTTATGCCGACATCGGTTTCGACGTCGACATGGGGCCGCTGTTCCAGACCCCGGAGGAGGCCGCTAAACAGGCTGTCGAGAACGACGTGCATGTAGTGGGCGTTTCGTCGCTCGCCGCAGGCCACCTGACCCTTGTGCCGCAGATCATCGCAGAGCTCAAGAAGCTCGGCCGCGAGGACATCATCGTGATCGTTGGCGGCGTAATCCCCCATCAGGATTACGACGAATTGTACCGCGACGGCGCCGCCGCCATCTTCGGCCCCGGCACCCCGATCGCCACGGCCGCCATCAAGATTCTCGAAATCCTGCTCGCCGAATAACGGTTCGACAGAATACGGTAATCCCCGCCGAGACATCTCGGCGGGGATTTTTTCATGGATACAGATGGTCTCGGGGACAAGTTACAGGCAGGCTTCCAGAATCCTGCGCGCCATCGCCCCGTCGACATTGTGCGCCTCGCCGAACCTGCTGCCCGCAGCGTTGAAGCGGCGTTCGATTTCGGCGATCGTAGCCTCGCCGATACCCTCCTGCGAAAGATGCGTCGAAAGCCCCAGGGAACGGAAGAACTCCTCGTTGGCCGCAATCGTCCGCTCGATACGCTCCTCGTCGGAACCGCCGGTGATACCCCAGATACGCTCGCCGTATTGCAGGAGTTTGCCGCGCTTCTGCTCGCGCAGCACGCGCAACGTACCGTTGATGACAATGGCGAGCGTCGCACCGTGCGTCAGCCCGTGCAGTGCGGTCAGCTCATGCCCGATCATATGCGTCGCCCAGTCCTGCGCCACTCCCATGCGGATCATGTCGTTCAGCGCCAGGGTCGCCGCAAGCATATACTCCGACATCACGGCATAATCGTGCTGGTTCTCACGAATCCGGGGTGCGATCTCGATCACGGTATGCAGAATGCCTTCGGCCCAACGATCCATCAGGCGCGACTGCCCGGGCGTGGTCATATACTGCTCCAGCACATGCACGTAGGTGTCGGCCAGGCCGTAGGCGATCTGCTTCTGCGGCAAAGAGAACAATGCCTCGGGATCGAGGATCGAAAAGAGCGGATAGTCGCCGTTGAACGGGAATTTCTCCTTCGTTTCCTGGCACGAGATCACCGAGCCGTTGTTCATTTCCGATCCCGTCGCCGACATCGTGAGCACCGTCCCGAGGGGAACGGTTTTATCCGCCTGCCCTTTCAGGACGATCTCCCACGGGTCGCCGTCATAAAGCAGCCCCGCAGCGATCAGCTTCGTACCGTCGATGACCGACCCGCCGCCCACGGCAAGCAGGAACTCCGAGCCGTGCTCACGCCCCAATGCGATGGCCTCGCGGACGGTCTCGACCGACGGGTTGGGCTCGATGCCCCAGAATTCGACCCAGTCACGGCCTTCGAGGGCCTTGACGACTTGGTCGTAAATGCCGTTGCGGCGCACGCTGCCACCGCCGCAGGTAATCATGATCTTCTTGCCGGCAGGAATCAGCTTTGCGAGCTGAGCGATCTGCCCTTTGCCGAAAACCAGTTTCGTCGGATTGTGATAAACAAAATTATTCATAATTGTATGCGATATGTTTTGATACGACTTCTAAATATACGCAAAAATAACAAAAAGAACGCCGGAATATTCCGGCGTTCAAAACTATATCGTATTTTTTATCCGAGGCTTAGAAATATTCGCCGCGCAGATCCTGGATGTTGGCCATCTGCTGGATGGCCTGCACCGAGAATTGCTGCGCCATGCTCTCGGCCATGGCCTGCGCACGCACCCTCTCGCCCTCGGCAGTCTGCTTGTCCGAAGTCTGGATGTCATCCACCTGGAAAACATAAACCCCCGACATGCCCTTCACCGGAGCCGACAGGACGCCTTTCTCGGTCGTCGAAGCGATGGCGCCTACCAGACGGGGCTCGACACCCGGGCCGTTCACGTAGAAGGCACCGAAAGTCACGCCGTCGAAATCGGCGACCTCGGAACCGAGGCTGGCAGCCTGCTCGTCGAGCGTCGTACCGGCGATCTGCTTGGTGATGTAATCGTATTTCTTGTCCCGGAGAACCTGGGCGCGAACCTGCGCAGCCACCTTGTCGATCGGGGTATACTCGTTGTCATCGATCTCGGTCAGCGTAGCGACCACATAGTCGTTTCCGACGGTGAAGATTTCCGAAAGATCGCCCGTCTCGGCACCGTAAGCCCAGCGGGCAACCTCACGCGAATCCTCCAGGCCGCGGATCGTACGCTCGCCCTGCGCCAGCGAGGCGACACGAGGAGTAACGGCCGCTTCCGAAGCGGCGTTGTTGAACGCCTCGACCGAGCCCTTGGCATTCACCGAGAAAGTGCCGGCCAGGTTGTGGGCATTGCGGCGCGTCGCAGCCGAAGCCTCGACGGGATAGGTGATCGTCGCCACCTGCATGTGCTTCGAAGGTTTGTCGGCACGGTACACCTGCATCAGCTGGATGGCATCGCCCGAAGCGACCTTCACCACGTCCCCCCGCTTGGCATTGGCCAGCGCGGCAACGAATTCGCCCGTGAAAGCCGAGAAGGGCACCACACCCACTTCGCCGCCGTTGGCTGCCGTAGCTTCGTATACCGAATACTGCGAGGCGAGCTGTGCGAAATCGGCACCGCCCTTGATTACCGTCAGCAGGCTGTCGGCCAGCGCCTCCTGCGTATAGGGCAGCACGATATGGCGGATTCCCAGCGTATCGGGCACCATTTTCGAATCCAGCACACGGGCCATCGTCCACTGGTTGTTCTTCAGCACGGGGCCGTAAGTCTCACCCGCCAGCAGTGCCTTGGCCTCGTCCTCCGAAAGCTGAGCCGCCGAAACATAGGAATCGGCGATCTTGCCGTTGCGGTTGGCACGTACGAACGACTTCAGCTCCTCCGTAGCGGCGAACTGTGCGCCCACCTCGGCAACGCTCTTTTCGAGAGCGAGCATATCGTCGTCCGTGGGGGTAACCTCGAACACGACATACGACAGCGTACGCGAGGGAGTCTGCTTGAACATATCCTTATGGCTGTTGTAGTATGCCTTGATGTCGCCGGACTTCACCTGGATCAGCGAATCGGGGACAGCCGAATATTTCTTGCCGGCCCATTTCCCGGAATAGGTATTGTTGGCCGCATTCACACCGTTCGCGACTTCGAGTGCATTGACATATACACCGCCCTTGATCAGGCCGAGGTACTTGGCGATCTCACGCTCCATGCGGGCCTGCTCGTTGAGCTGCGCCCACGCCTGCTGTGCCTGCGCATTCGTTTCGGCCTGCGCGAGGAACTGTCCGACGGCAGCCACGTTGTACTCACCCGTGCGGGGATCGGCGAAGGCGTTGTAGAACGCCTGCGACGGATGCTGGCCGCTGACCATCGACAGACGCTCGGGCTCCGTAACGCGCAGCCCCATCTTGTCGAAACCGGGTTCCAGCACATACTTGCCGATCAGGGCCTGCCATGCAGCATTGGCGAGCATGGCGGACTGCTGTTCGTCGCTTTCCTGGGCGCCGCTCTGCGCCTTGATCTGCTCGTACTGGTTGTAGTACTCCGAATAGTTGATTTTTTTACCGTTGATGACACCGACCCGGGGGTCGTTACCCGAGAAGCCCATTTCGGTCTTCAGGGAGAGAATGAAAGCCAAGAGGGCGCCTGCGATGACAATCGACAGCACGATGCCGAACTTGGTGCGAAGAGTGTTTAAACTTGCCATATAAATCGTTAATTATTCGTTTGTTTCGAATTAGCAGTCAAAGGTAGTAAAATTTATTCGGAAAAGGCCTTTATTATAATATAAAAATTCCTACAATTTCTTGACCCTCGCCAGCTCGATACGCGAACGCGTCGTACGCAGTATGCGCAACTGCAGGCCGCCGATGAAAACCGTTTCCCCAGCGGTCGGGATCCCGTCGTAATTGAAGATGATGAAGCCCGCCAGCGTATCGTATTCCTTGCTTTCTTCGATCCCCAGCCCGTATTTTTCATTGAGGTATTTCACCTCCAGCCGGCAGGAGAGGACATACTCGTCCTGGCCGACCTGCTTTTCGGTAAGATCGGGTATGTCGTGTTCGTCCTCGATCTCGCCGAAAATCTGTTCGAGCACGTCCTCGAGCGAAATGACGCCCGCCGTCCCGCCGAACTCGTCGATCACCACGGCGATGTTGCTGCGGTGCTTGATGAAATTCTGCAACATCAGCTGCAGCGGCATGGTCTCGGGCACGAAATTGACCTGCATCATCACGTCGGCGATATTGGCCGGACGCGTGAACAGGCTCTTCGAATTGACATAACCGACGATGTTGTCGATGCTCTTGCGCCAGACGAAAATACGCGAATATTTCGAATCGACGAACCGCGCCGTGAGCTGCCCGATCGACGTGTCGTCGATATCCACCGCCTCGACATCCACACGCGGCACCATGCAGTCGCGAACCCGCAGGTCGGCGAAATCCAGCGCATTCTGGAAAAGTTTGAACTCGTTGTCCGGCTCGGGACGCGGTTCCGACGTATTGGTATCGAGCAGTGCCGCGAGATCGTCGCGGCCGAAGCTGTGCGACACGGCCCGCTCCTCGACACGGCGCCCCGCCAGGCGCAGGATACCATGCGATATGAGCGTCGTGAGGCGGGCGATCGGATAGAGCAGCAGGTAAAAGAAATAGATCACCGGCGCCAGGGCGCGGTAATAGAAGTTGGGGTTGTTGCGGAAGATCGACTTGGGAAGGAACTCCGCAGCAAAGATGATGATGACGGTCGACACGGCCGTTTCGATGGCGACCGAACCGTTACGGGCGATGCTTTCCCACCCCAGCGCATAGAAGATGCCGCGCAGCAGCAACGACATGTAAAGCGAATAGATGACCAGGGCAATGTTGTTGCCCACCAGTATCGTGGTGATATACTGCCCGGGGTGGCGGGAAAAAATCTCCGCGATATGGTCGAACATGCGGCTCTGTTTGCGGTCGATCTCCAGTTTCAGGCGGTTCTTGCTCGTGAAAGCGATCTCCATGCCCGAAAAGAATGCCGACAATAACAGCATTAAGACAATCAGTATGACCGAAGTAAGCATCGTCCTGTTTATTTTGGGTTACTCCCCCGCTTCGTCCGCATGTACGGCACGCCGCAGCGGCTGTATCTCACCGATCGGTTCGGCCGGGCGGAGCTCCTCCTCCCCGTCGGGGCGGACAGCTGGTGCAGCCAAAGGCGGCTCCTCGGAAAGCGGTGCCGCGGGCCGCGCCGCAACCGGAGCGGCAGGCCGGTCTGTCGCAGGGTGGTCTGTCGCAGGGCGGGGCGAATCCGAAGTCCGGCCGGCAGGTTCGGCCACCGCCGTAGAGTCCGATTCGTTAGGTTTGACCTCGACCTCCATGCGCCCCTTCATACGGCGGAAGCGCCAGTCCTTAAACTCCTCGTCCGACTCGAAACCTTCGCCGATGAACACGTCGCGGCCGTCGTTCTGCACGATTTTCGAATCGACGTTCGAATAGATTTTCTTGGTTCGCGCGTTCCAGAACAACTGTTGCGTATAGAGTTTCTTGCCGTCCGATTTCTCTACCACGACATTTCCCCGCGCCTCCCACAGGTCGCGGGTCTCGTAATGGATCGCATAGTTGGCCGTCAGCACGGCATCGACCGACGAGAGCGAATCGTTCTTATAGGTCGTCATCTCCACACCCTTGGGGAACTCGCGGTAAGGCTCGCGCGCCAGCGAATAACCTTCGAGCAGCGGGGTTTTGAAATGATACGAACGGCGGCCGTTCTGCGACATGACAACCGACAGGTTTTCGCTGTATTCGGTCATCATCATCTCTATCCGGGACTCCGATTCGGGTTCTTCTTCACGCTCGCAAGAGAATAGCAAGATAGCACTCCCCACAACGGAGAGTGCTACCATCACGTATCTTGCGATAAATCTGTCCATCAATTAGCGGGGACGCACAGTAGTCGACACACCGGCAGCCGTACCGCAGTTGACGGTATAGCGTGCGCCTTCCTGCAACTCGTTGAAGAAGCACTCCTCCGAAGTCGGGAAACGGCTGCGGAATGCGTTCATCGAGGTTTTGGCAGGTTCGCGGTATTCCGAATCGCTCGGCAGCAGCTCGACGGCCTTGGCCATCGTGTCGTAAGCTGCCCAGAAGGTAGCCGGCCCGGCGAAACCTTCACAATGAGCTGCCGAAATGCCGTAGCACTGAGCCAGTACGAAATACGGCACACCGTCCTCGGGGTTCAGATCGCGGGCCTGACGGGCAGCCGATGCGGCGCCCTGGATGTCGTTGGAAACCAAACCTACCAGCGCCATGCGCACCAGCAGCAGCTGACGCTCAGCGGGATCCGTCTCGACGGCAAGCGCCTCGTTGAGGTATTTCATGGCCTTGGTATAGTCGCCCTTGCTCTGGAACGCCTGCGCAAGGAACATCGCGGTTTCCGACGAAGGTTTCACCGTATAGTATTTCTCGGCAATCGAGAAATAGAAATCGCCGTCGCACTTGGCACGCGACATCAGGGCTACGGCC
>ERZ772991.1704-NODE-1704-length-17993-cov-2.681180_pt1 | contig 17993 bp, 15 predicted proteins | sample MGYA00511128_ERZ772991 | MGnify/ENA primary metagenome ERZ772991 (study PRJEB29015, sample SAMEA2737655) | human gut metagenome | biome: human gut; feature: human-associated habitat; material: faeces | place: China | collected 2012 ... | reverse complement strand
GATTCTCCTGCTGACCAACCTTCTGTGATACACGAGCAGCCATTGGAACGGCAGAAACACCGGCAGAACCGATTAGTGGGTTAACCTTACCCTTTGTAGCTACGCACATCAACTTACCAAACAGAACACCACCGGCTGTACCTAGACAGAATGCGATTAGACCTAGAAGAATAATCTTTAGTGTGTTTAACTGTAAGAAAACTGTACCTGTTGCAGTAGCACCAACTGTTACACCTAGGAAGATAGTAACAATATTCATTAGCTCGTTCTGAGCTGTCTTTGCGATTCTGTCAACAACACCGGATTCTTTCATTAGGTTACCAAGCATTAACATACCAACTAGTGGAGCAGCATCAGGTAGTAGAAGTGCTACTAGAACGATAACAACGATTGGGAAGATAATCTTCTCTAGCTTTGAAACAGGTCTTAGCTGAGACATCTTGATTGCTCTTTCCTTCTTTGTTGTTAGAGCCTTCATAATAGGTGGCTGAATAATAGGAACCAGTGCCATATAAGAGTAAGCAGCAACAGCAATTGGACCTAGTAGATCCGGAGCAAGTTTACTTGTTACGAAAATAGCAGTAGGACCGTCGGCACCACCGATAATACCGATTGAACCTGCCTGAGCCTGTGTAAAGCCTAGGAAGATAGCACCGAAGAATGTGAAGAAAATACCTAACTGAGCAGCAGCACCAAGGATGAATGACTTAGGGTTAGCAATTAGAGGACCAAAGTCAGTCATAGCACCGATACCTAGGAAGATTAGTGGTGGGTAAATACCCATTTTAACACCCTGATATAGGTAATAAAGCAGACCACCGTAAGTAGGCACATTATAATAAACTTCACCATTCATTACAGTAGTTGCATACTGTACCGATTGAGTTGCCACATCATGGGTTTTTATATACTCCGATTGAAGCACAAACTCTGTTGAAGGAGCACCCATAATTGATGGATATAAGTTTACAAGTAGCATACCAAATGCTAAAGGTAAAAGGATTAGTGGTTCGTATTCTTTTGCGATAGCCAGATAAAGAAGTACGAAAGAAACTGCGACCATAACGTAGTTCTGCCAACCTAGTGATACAAAGCCGGAAGACTCAACAAGGCCAACGATACCTTCTAGAAAACCGTGAATAATTCCCATAGTTTAAACTTCCTTTCCGACTAAAATGGTCTGGTGTTATCAATAACACCAACCTGACCCCAAGCAGGTCTGCCACTTGATGGTGACTTCTTGATGCTCTTAATCTTTGCGTTACCAACGCCGTATGTACTATCTACGGCTGCTGCAATAACTGCAACGATTTCATCGGTTAGGCCGTTGCTAGGAGCAACTTTCTGAACCGGAGCAGATGCTGGAGCTGATTTTTCTGTTGCCTTAGCAGCTGCTTTGGCTTTCTTTTCTTTTGATTTGTTTTGAGCAGATGAAACAATCTTACCATAGATAGCAATGATAAAGATTAGAAGAATCAATACTGCGAAAACAACTACGAAACCAGTAAGAATAACTGTGAAAGAAATATTGAATTTCTCACTGACACTCATACCGGCTGCCATGATAGTTTTCAAATCCATGAAAATCCCCCATATTTACATTTTTATACACTAGTTATTATACAATGTGTTAATGATTTTATCAATAAAATATAGGGGATTTTATTTTTTTGTGATATTTTTCACAAATATGTTTAGTGGTTTGAATAAAATTTGTACTTTTTATTAGAGTATAATACAAATCAATCCGTTACAACCGTCATTGATTATTCTTTGTATTGTTTCCCCTATTTTTTTGCGGGCATCTTTCGGCATTCTATACAGTTTATTGTGCAAACCTTCGTTTACAAGTTCATGAACTGACTTTCCGAAAATGTTACTTTCCCATATTTTTGCAGGATTTTCTTCAAACTCTTTTAGAAGATAAGAAACAAGCTCTTGGCTTTGTTGTTCACTGCCGACAATTGGTGTAACCTCTGCCTCTGTATGTATTTTCATCATATGAATTGATGGTGCTGAGGCTTTAAGTCTTATTCCATACTTACCACTTTGTTTGATAATCTGAGGTTCATCAAGGGAAAGTTCTTCTAAAGTCGGCATTACTATACCATAACCCTTTTCTTCCACATCTTTATAAGCTGCTGCAATTTTATCAAATTCCTTTTGTTTAGCAGAAAGCATACTGATACTTTCCATTAATGCTTCTTCATCAACAATCTCTGTTCCTGTTTTCTCTGACATTACTTTATAGAAACAGTTGTTATTAACTACAATCTTAATATCAGCAATGCCTTTACCTAAGTCAAGTTCTTTGATTTCACTTGAATCTACAAATTCATCTTTGCCAATACCCTGACAAGTTTCTTGAACTTGACGAAGTTTCTCCATTGACATTGCATTTTCTTTTATAGTTGTGAAAATCTGTTTTTTTAGCCAATGTTCTTTATCTAGGTTTACAACCCACTTTGGCATATCAATATTGATTTCCTTAATAGGAAATTCAAATAGCACTTGTGCTAACACTCTCTTAATTTCATTTTCTTCCATTGTAAGGCAATTCACCGGAATAACAGGCACTTGGTACTTACCGGAAAGTTGTTCTGAAAGTGAAATAACTGCCGGAGAAGATGGTTCAATTGAATTAAGTAGCACAACAAATGGCTTGTTGATAGCTTTTAATTCTTTTACTACTCTCTCCTCTGCCTCTTGGTAAGACTCTCTTGTAATATCACTGATTGAACCGTCAGTTGTTATTACAAGACCGATTGTACTATGGTCATTGATAACCTTTTTTGTGCCGATTTCTGCTGCTTTATCAAAGGGCATTTCTTCCTTTGACCATGGAGTTTTTACCATTCTAGGCATATCATCCTCCATATAGCCCATTGAGTCCTTTACAACATAACCAACACAATCAATCATTCTCACCTTTAAATGAGCCTTATCCGGTAAAGAAATTTCCATTGCTTCCTCAGGAATAAACTTAGGTTCAGTAGTCATTATTGTACGACCACCGGATGACTGAGGTAATTCATCATTTGTGCGAATCTTTAGGGAGTCATCCTTTATATTAGGAATAACAATAGTATCCATAAACTTTTTGATAAATGTACTTTTTCCTGTTCGCACAGGTCCAACTACTCCAATATAAATATCTCCATTTGTTCTTTGTGAAATGTCACGATATATGCTTCTCTCTGTCATTTTCATTCCTCCATATGTTTTTAATAAAATATATGATGGACTTGCACAAATTATAACCGTTGACTTAAAACTTACTTTAACAAGTGAAAAATCTAACATATATATTGACAAATACATTATAATAGTTTAATAATAAAATATAAAAGTTGATTAGGAGAATGTTATGAGTTATTACAATATAGGGATTATTGATAATTTTGATAAGGAATTTGATTATTCATATTCTGACTTAGATTTAGAATATGAGGACATAATCAAAAACACAATTGTATTTCAGTTCATTAAGAAAACAAATTTATCACTTGTTTTGGTATATAAAATTAACCCTATTTCTCAATTGAAATAGGGTTTTGCTTTTGTTATCTTCTAATTATAAGCATTTCTTTTTCCGGTAAAGTTTCTTCTTCAAGTTCGTTGTCCTCTTTAATAAATGCACAGTCTGTTGAATATCTCTTACCTATATCCCACACAGTTTCACCTTTTTCAGCAAAATACAGGGTTAATGCTGAGGAATTTTTCTCAATTTTCTTATCCTCATAAACAATAACATCCTCAACAAAACTGTCGTTTTCAACTGTTGTAACAAATGCTGATACTGAAAATTCCACACGAATTTCTAAAGTTCTGTCATCCTTAATTCTATAACTAACCGATGCAACGGATACACTGCAACTTTTTATCGGTGAAAACTGTTCATCTGTTGTTTCTGAAAAATCCATTGTACGCTCTATGTAGAATGGTGTTCCCTCTTTATCACAAGCAACAATACAGATTGAGCCTTTACCCACAAATGTAATAAAGCCTTTTTCATCAGATACATTTACTGAGGCAGTTTCGTTATACACATCAATAACCTTGGTAAAGTCTTGGTCATTGGAAGAAATATCCATTTTTTTAATGAAGTTTCTTTTTATTTCTCTGACAGAATTAACAAGTGTTACAGGCTTATTCTTCAAATCGCAAAAATAATCACGAGAATAAGCATCAACTAAAAATGACTGTTCTCTCTCTTTATAACAAACAGCAGTCATATTTACCCTTGCATCAAGGAGTATTGTTTTTTCTTCATTTTCCTTTGTAATCTTTACATCATAGGAAAGTAGTTTACAATTCACATTATTTACTGTATCTTCCCCTGCACCAACACAAGAAACAATCTGATTGAAGGGAATCATATAATCAATACATTCGGTTTTGCCACTGTCTAAATCAGACAAATAAAGAAGTCTTAAGTTGACTTCACCTTTAAGCACAATCTTATCATCCATAGACTTATGGTCGGTAACATTGATTTTCACAATTGACTTTATCACTTGTTCAATTGGTGGCTTATTGTCAACACTGATTGTTTCGTTAATATTGAAAGTTTCTTCTGTTACGGAAGTTACATCCATATACTTCTTAGTACAACATTTCTTTTGGAAATTTGAAAAGCTTTCGTAAGAAGGAATCATTGTAGTTGTTTTGCCTACAATATCCACCTTAATGCTCAATGCACCTTTGATAACCAATCTGCGTGGTGACAATGCTCTGCAGTTCACATATTCAGTTGTAGCAACTGTATCCAGAAAATGATTTTCCGGATAATCCTTAATATTAATTGCACGATTGAAAGGAACTGTCTGTTGGCTTGTACGCAAAGTTTTTCGTACACTATCAACATACATCACCTTGATAACAGATGCACCCTCTATCTCCAGTACACCACCTGAAATATTACGAGAAAAAATTTGTGGTGTTAAAGTGCATTTCAGTATTTTCTCTATATCAGGACAATAATCAGGTAAAGTAAGATCCACATCAACCGGTTCTTCTATTGCCTGAGTTACCATAGTATCTCTACCACATAATTTTATATTATTTTCAAGTTCCATAGTTTTCTCTCCTTTTTGCTTATATATTAATTGTATTAAGGTGAGAATTATTTTAGAACTTTTTTACTTTATTTTGTGGTGTAAATAAATTTTTAAAAGTATATGAATAAAGAAACGGTACGCATAATTTGTTAATTATGCATACCGTTTATATGTCATATTTATATAATTTTACATAATATTTATGATTGAACAGATTTTTGCTTTTTGATACCATAAATTTTTCTAAGAACAACACCTAACACCTTTGGATTATCAATAACAATAACTTTCATACCACTACCTCCTACATAATGTACATGACAAAAGGATGATTATTAATGCACAACAGTCAGTTATTAACCAATAAGGAAAAATTGATGCTATCAGCAGTCCCAATGCAAAAGCAAAATAAATTTTCCTTTGTGTTCTCCAACATCTCATTTAATCACCCCTTAATAGATTATACAACTATTAGATTTTGGTGAATATTATTTTAAATAATCCATAAACCAAATATCATTTGTGGAAAAATCTTTCTTGTCTAAGTAACTTAAAATTCCACTATCTGTAGTAAAATCAAAAGCTAATTTATAACTATATAAACATTGCTTTGAAAGGGAATACTTTTGATTTAATTTTTTGTTGCCATATTTATTGTCACCTAAAATGGGACAACCTATTGAGGACATATGGGCTCTAATTTGATGAGTTCTGCCTGTTAAAAGTTCCACTTCACACAAGGTTAAGTTGTTGTTAGTTTCCAGAACAGAATACTTTGTTAAAATTTTCTTAGCTCCTTGTTTTTCATTTCTTAGAACAGTTACTTTATTAGTCTTTTCGTTCTTAATTAAGTAATCCGAAAGAATTGCATTATCCTTTTTAGGTTTGTTAATAAGTAAGCAAAGATAAAATTTATGAAGCTCCCTATCCTTCATTTTTTGGTTAAGGATACGCAATGACTCTGCATTCTTAGCACCAATAACTATACCACCGGTATTTCTATCAATTCTATTTACAAGTGCCGGTGCAAAACAGTTTTCTTCCTTAGGATTATACTCACCATTATCGTAAAGGTAATGGTGAAGTCTAAGCAAAAGACAATCAAAATGATAAGACTTGTCCTGATGTACAATTACACCGGGTTTCTTATCCAATAGAATAATATTTTCATCTTCATAAATTATCTTTAAATTCTTCGGTGCTTTTAGAAATTCATAATTTTCTTCTTGTATATTATCAAAAAATTCATCCTTAATATAGAAAGTGAGAAGGTCGTTTTCTTTTAGCATAACTTCAGGAGTTGCTTTTTTGCCATTTACTTTCACACACTTTTTTCTAATATACATATAAGCCATTTTCTTAGGCATTGTTTTAAATTTCTTCAAAAGAAATTTATCCAGTCGCTGATTAGCGTCATTTTTCTTTACTACTAATTCTCTCATAATTACTTTTCAATACACATAAATGCACACATTGTACCACGATGACCGTTAGTTGCTCTATGACTCCATAATAAATCTGAGTTACACTTAGTGCATAGGTCTGACAATGTGATATTTTCTTCCTTTACTCCGGCTTTCATTACAATTTGCTTATTTGTTTCTAGCAGGTCAATCATATATTTTCCATCTTCCTTAGGGAAAATGAATTTTGAATTATCTAAGTCATTTAGTGCATAAAAATTATCTGCACAATCTTTATCCACTTCATAACAACACTTTGAAATTGCAGGACCGATACAAACAACAATATCCTTTGGATTACTACCATATAGGTTAGTCATTTTCTTAATTACTTCTTCACCGATTCTACCAACTGTACCACGCCAACCGGCATGGGCAAGCCCAATAGCTTTCTTCTCTTTATCAACAAAAAACAGTGGTGTACAATCTGCATAATGAGTTACAAGGGTAACACCCTTTTCATTTGTAATTAAAGCATCTACAGACTGAATATCCTTTTCTCTCCAAATGCCAATACCACATTCTTTCTTAGTTACAGGTCTGACAAATGTGTGGTGGTCTTGAGAAGAAGTTACAAGGCTATCATAATCAAAACCTACTGCATCGGAAAAGATTTTATAATTTTCAATTACATTTTCGGGCTTATCTCCCCTAGAAAAAGCAAAGTTCATTGAAGTCCATTCATCAGTACTTACACCACCATACTTAGTTGAAAAAGCATGACGAATAAAATCAATATTTGAAAGTACATTGTATGTTAAAAATGGTACACCTTTATTTTCGTTTAGTGTCATTGTTTTACTGTTAATTTTCATAATTTATCACCAAACATATTTTACAATATAATATTACCACTTGCAAGTATCATTAAATAAGTTTATAATAGTTATATAATATTGTAGAATAACTGAGGAATTATTATGAAATTATTTGGAAATAACATTGAAATTAAATGTGAATACTGTGCCAACAGTGCTGATGCACCAAGTGGTTACATTTGTACACTTAGAAAAAGTATTAAAAATGGTAAATGCAGAAAATTTAAATACAATCCTACCCTTAGAGTACCAAAAAGTACTGAAGCTTTACCTGAATTTAAAAAGGAAGATTTTAAAATCTAATTATTAAAACTAAATTAAAAAAATAAATGCTAAAGACTGTATCAAAAGTAGGTAAAGTCTTTAGCATTTTTTATTTTACACAAAAATAGTGGAATTACATAACCCCACTATTTCTATAAGTTAATTAAATTTTGTGATTACAAATTTGCATAATCTAAGTTTTGTTATATTTCATTTTGGGATTTTTTATTTAAGATTTTTTATAAGAAGACCTAAATGAATGTTATTTGTAATACATAAAATCAATCTGACATAACAATTATTAATTAACTGTAAATGATAAACCAACTGGGAAAGAGGAAACCATTTTAACGGAATATTTTTGAATCAATGTTGCGTCTTTTACATTGATTTCACCATCACCGTTAACATCAGCAGACTTTGTCTGAATATCATTAAATGACACCTTACCGGCAACTACCTTTACAATTAATACTGCATCTTTCACATCAATTGTTTTGTCAAAATTAACATCACCATATAGATATGTTACTGATGGTTTAGTTGTAGTTGGCTTAGTAGGCTTAACAGGTTTGTACTCTTTCCAACTATTATTAGCTGAAAATAGCATTGATGCACCATTTAGAGAAAGTCCCGGTTCCATATCTGCCGGATAACGGTTGGTTGTAGCATTTTCATCTTCTGTAAAAATGACCTTACCGTTTTTAAAGCCTTCCGGAACAACAAGGCTATAGTAACCTGTACTACTATCCTTAGTCATCTTTGTACCCGGCCACGCTGCACTGCTTGCTGAGCCATTATCGCCACCGTAAATATAAACATATACTGATGACCAATTGTAAGATGAATTATCAAAATAAATTGTCTGTACTGAATTTGGATCAATTTTTGTAAAAGTATAACTTTCACTAGTAGTTTCGTTACCATCAGTGGCAGTTAAATCAATCGTATACTGTGTACCAAAATCATCACCGGCTCCAATTGAAATAGTCTTTGTGCCTGTATATGTTTCTATTGTGCCACCATTTATTTGGTATGTACCTGATGTTGCATTTTTTAAACCTAAATCAAGTGAAAGACTATCTGTCTTAAAAGTACCACCTGTTTGTGAAATTGTGTTTCGTGGTATAACCTTTGCATTATAAATAACTGCAATACCGGATGAACCAATCTCACCCTTGATTTCATTTGAAGTTACTGTAAACTTATTACCTGAAACTTGATCGGTATATGTACCCGGCTTAGTTAAATTACCTGCATTTTCAACAGTAACACTACCACTGCCACTACCCTTTACAATTACTGCACCTTGTTCTCTTGTAACTACAGAACAATTATTTGACATTGCATAACTGTCTTTCTGACCAATCATAGCATTATGGAAACGGTTTACTTCTGCAACTTCATTACTTGTAAAGTGTGTTGAACCCTTTACACCTGCCTTAATATCAGTCTTAACTTTTGATGATGGTCTTGAGAAATACAGAGCTGTAATCTGGCTTCTACTAGCAGCAACAGCATAAGCCCTATCGATAACATTCTGGCTCATATCATTAGAGTAACCATAATCTTGGTTGTTAGACCATGTATCATGGCTTTCGCCCCAATAGATAAGTTTATCGGCAGAAATACCTTTTGCTACCCAATTACCACCGGATTCCGGTGCTTTACCACTATTGAAAGAATCACGAAGTTCCTTACCGTAATTACTGTCAGTAACTGTCATATAATCTGTATATTCTTTCATTAAGCCTTCATTGCCGGTACTTCTGTCATCAGGACCAGTAAGAATTTCGCCATAGTGATATAAGCCTTGCTTTGTAACTGTTGGCCAAAAGTCACACTCTTCACTTGGAAGAGCAATATGCTTTGCAGCATCCCAACGGCAACCATCTACTCCAAGACTTTTTAGTTCATCAATATATTTAGCTACAACCTGCTGTACGTAACTATCTTCTGAATTAATGTCAGGCATACCGATTTCACCGTGAGTAACCTGCCATCTGTTTTTCCAGTCAATGCCACCACCAAATGTATGCCAATATTTTCTGTCTTTAAGGTCATTCTGAATATTAGAATGGTCACCTGCTAAGTGGTTAGCAACAACATCCACGATAACCTTAATGCCATATTTATGGGCTTCATCACAAAGTGACTTAAGATCTTCTTTAGTACCTAGATCATTAGTTTGTACTGAAAAACCCAATGGTTGGTACAGCCAATACCAAATACCTGAAGCAATGCCCTTTTGAGCCGGTGAAGTCTGAATTGCTGAAAAACCCGCATCAGCAATATTCTTCAATTCAGCTTTAATGTCATTATACTTCCAGTTAAAGCAATGAAGAATTGTACCTTCTTGGATATTACTTGCTAATCCGTAACGGTTTGCACTTGTAGTTTCTGCTGATACACCTGCTTTTTCAGTTTTTGTAGAAATAGCAGATACCACAGGAATTGAAGTAGCTGTTAATACCATACAAACTGAAAGAATAAAACTAACAAGTTTCTTTTTGATTGTTTTGTTTTTTATCATAAAAATTTCCTCCCTTAGATGTTTTTTTATAATAAATTATAACAAATATCTACACTATATATTTCTTTAAAACAAGTAAATTATAAACAAACTGTAAATATACAAAAAATTTTTTTCATTAAAAAAAAGTTATGCCAAAAATATGACATAACTTTTAAATAACCTTTAAATAACTTTTAAATTATAAGAACACACTTAGGATTGATAATCGTTTCTTTGCTAACTGAATTGTTCGAGTTACTGTTGAAGGACAAACACCTAATTCCTTGGCAATTTGTTTCATAGGCTTTTTCTCAAAGTAGTGCATAATAACACATTTTCTTTGCTTTTCAGTTAGAATATTATCAATACCAACTTTCAGCATTTTCTTTATATTGTTTCTATCTTCTGTGTTTGAATAACCGGTTTGGTTATACAGATTATAAGCCAAAAGGTTTTCAAAATCTTCTGTCATATGTACTTGATTACGCAACAGACTCACCTACTAATTCATCTAAATCTTTAGCTTTTGATTTTAAAAGTCTAGCAGTTAGTCTACATTCATAATACATTGACTTTAGAATTTGTATTCTTCTGTTTATACTTTTTACCTCATCAAAATTCTTAGCTTTGTTAAGGTTATCCCTTTCCTTATCAATAATAGATTTTAGGTTTAGGGATTCTTTCTCATAGTTTTCTGACCATTCTCTATAATTCATACAATCACGTCCTAATAATATTAATTTATAATTTGCTAAATAGATTGGGGCTATTTGTTATTTAGCAATTATAATTGTAGCGATTGTTCACTATAATTGCAATAAAAATTAGAACATTTGTTCTAATTTTCTTTGATAAGTCCAAAATATAGGTCAGTAAATCAGCTATTATTCTTCTATAGAATTATTAGCAGTAAAAAACAACTCCCACTTTATTAAGTGAGAGTTAAACATTATCTTAAATTTTAATTAAAGAACACACTTTAGGAAGTCAATTGTTCTTTCAGCCTGTGGATTTTCAAAAATATCCTCAGGTGTACCTTCTTCAACAATTACACCGTCACTCATAAAGATAACTCTATCGGCAACTTCTCTTGCAAAGCCCATTTCGTGAGTAACAACAACCATTGTCATACCGTCCTTTGCAAGGTTCTTCATAACATCAAGAACTTCACCAACCATTTCTGGGTCTAAAGCTGAAGTTGGTTCATCAAATAATAGAACCTCTGGTTCCATACATAATGCTCTAACAATAGCAACTCTCTGCTTTTGACCACCTGAAAGCTGACTTGGATAAGCATTTGCTCTATCAGCAAGTCCAACTCTTTCAAGTAATTCCATAGCTTTATTAGTTGCCTCTTCCTTAGACTTCTTTAGAAGTTTCATAGGTGCAATAGTCATATTCTTAAGAACATTCATATTGTCAAAAAGGTTAAAGTGCTGGAACACCATTCCCATCTTCTGTCTGTGAAGATTAATATCATTCTTTGGATTGGTAATATCAACATCACCTAATAGGATTTTGCCTGATGTTGGGATTTCAAGTAGGTTAAGTGAACGAAGTAAAGTTGACTTACCACTACCGGATGGTCCGATAATAACAACAACTTCACCTTGGTTAATGTGGCAGTTTACACCATCAAGTGCCTTAACCTTGCCACCATTATAATGTTTCTTTAGGTTTTCAACCTTAATTAATACCTTATCTTTCATTCTTTCTTAACCTCTTTTCCAGTTTACCGACAAAGTAAGATAGAATCATAACCATTACAAGGTAAATAGCTGCAACAGTTAGTAGTGGAATATAGTAAGAATATGTTACACCTGCAATAACATTACCGGCCTTTGTAATATCAATAACACCCACATAACCTACAACTGATGTTTCCTTTAACAGTGCAATAAATTCGTTACAAAGTGTTGGTAGTACAGACTTAAACATTTGTGGCACAACAATATATCTCATAGTTTGGAAGTAGTTAAAACCTAAGCTACGACCGGCCTCAAACTGACCATTATCTATTGACATAATACCGGCTCTGAAAATTTCTGCAACATAAGCACCGGAGTTGATACCAAAAGCAAGCATACCAACAGGCACACCGTCTTTTGCTGAAACAAAAACAATGAAGTAAGCAATCATTAACTGAACTACTACAGGTGTACCACGAATAATTGTTAAATAAACTCTACAAATAGCATTCAAAACTGCAAGTATGTAGTAACCAATGCCACCACGCATTTTTAATGATTCTTTATTTTTATCAAAAGAGGAACGAATTGACGCAATAACTACGCCAATAACAATACCAATTACTAAAGCACCGGCTGTAATCAGTAAAGTGTTTTTTAGACCAGTTAGCATTTGTTGATACCTATCTCCCTCAACAAATACAAATTTAAACTGGTCAATTAAGTTTTGAAACCAATTCACCTATTTCACCAAACCTTATTATAAAATAAACAAATAGGGGCAGTTAAACAACTGCCCCCTTAATTACAAAGTAATTAGTCAGCTTTGATATATTTATCAACAATCTTCTGAACTGTACCGTCTTTCTTAAGTTCCTTTAGAGCTTCGTTAACTTTCTTCTGAAGTTCTGAATTATCCTTAGAGAAACAAATTGCATAATCTTCTACTGCATAATCAGTATCAAGAATCTTTAATGCACTACCGTTAGCCTTTACATAAGCTTTAGCTGGTTCGTTATCAATAATAACACAATCAACCTTACCTACCTTTAGTGCATTAACTGCTGCGTTACCACTGTCAAACTTCTTAACATGGTCTGCACCGTAATCTTTAGTAGCATAAAGGTCACCTGTTGTTGATGTCTGTACACCAATATTCTTGCCCTTGATGTCATCAAGGGATTTAATCTTAGAATCCTTAGTTACGATAACCTTCTGGATACCTGTAGCATAAGAATCAGAGAAGTTAACACTGTTCTTTCTTTCAGGTGTTACAGTCATACCTGCCATACCCATATCGTATTTGCCACTCTGTACACCGGGTACAATTGAGTCAAATTCAATATCAGCAATTTCAAGTTCAAGATTAAGTTTCTTTGCGATTTCACCTGCAATTTCAGCATCAATACCAATAACTTTCTTGCCTTCATAATATTCATATGGAGGGAAAGTAGCATTAGTAGCCATTGTTAGCTTACCTTCTGTTACAGTTTCAAGTCCGTCTTTTTTGTCATTGCTTGAGCTTCCACAACCTGCAAGTGCTACAACCAGCATTAGGCATGAAAGTACAAGAGCCAATACTTTTTTCATTGTTTTATCCTCCTATAATTAAACATAGTTTAAATGTACTATGTTAATTGTTGTTTGTCAAGAAAAACACAAAAATATTAATTATTTCATAATAATTTTTAGTATACTATACCTTTTCTTGTTTTTATTTATTATTGTTGTCATTTTCTTTAGCTTCAGGTGGTCGAGGAATTGTCAGCTTTTTGTTTACTGTTACACCCTCATAACGCAACTTACAAATTACTCTGGCAATAAATTCTTTGTTACATTTTTCGCAAACAAACTTTGCTCTAAATGAACGATTCTTCACTACCCAATCAGAAACCTGCTTTACTGCTGTATGACACTCAGGACAAGTAAAAGTCCAAAGTGACTTATCAATTAATGGATTTTCTATATCGGTAATAAATGTTGTTCTGAAAGTCATTTTCTTATAAAACTCTAGGTCACAATTACTGATATACTTTTTTATTTTTTCTTCATTATAACATTTTCTGAAACATAAAAGACTAAGTTCTGCATCAGTTAATGCTCTATGAAGGACTAAATCATTTCTATCTATATTTAATAAGTCAGCACAAGTGGATAATCCAAGTTGCTTACCCTTATCGTGAACACCTAAAGCAAATTCACAATAAATCTGCAAATCACAATACTTAGTTAAATATGGAGGTCTATCGTCACCAAAATAGTAACCATAGTTCTCCATTAATGCGTGAATGTCGCTATTACCCCAAGTTAAGAGAACAGAATCTCCAAGAAATTCACCAAACTTCTCAGAAACATCAGCAAAAGTATTGTGGGCATCTTTCAATTCTTCATTTGTTATATTGGTAAGTGCTTTAATTCTTGAATTAAGTTTCTTGCCAATTGTAGGAGTAACCAGCATTGAAAAGGTGTCAATAATATTTAAGTTGCTGTCTGTTTTTACTGCACCAAATTCTATAATTTCGTTATAGAACTTTTTATCTCTCTTACTATAAGAGCCGTTCCATTCTAAATCAAGTATTACAAAATTCATTACTTCTTACGGTTTTGATTCTTCATTCTCTGTTCACGAGATAGAATCATCTTTCTCATACGGATATTTTCAGGTGTAACTTCAACTAGTTCATCATCACCGATAAATTCTAGGCACTGTTCAAGTGACATAATTGATGGTGGTGTTAGCTTTAGAGCATCATCAGAACCTGATGCACGAGTATTTGTCATATGCTTTTTCTTACATACATTAACTGTTAGGTCCTCAGCCTTTGGAGATGCACCAACAATCATACCTTCATATACAGGAACACCGGGACCAACAAATAGTCTGCCTCTTTCCTGAGCAGCATTTAGACCATAAGCAACTGTATCACCTGTTTCCCAAGCAATAAGTGAACCCTGATGACGAGTGATAATTTCACCCTTCCATGGTTCGTAAGCATCAAATACATGGTTCATAATACCGTTACCGTTTGTATCTGTTAGGAATTCAGGTCTGTAACCCATTAAACCTCTTGATGGGATTCTAAATTCAATATGAGTTGTACCACTAGTATCCATATTAACAAGTTCAGCTTTTCTTGTACCTAGCTTTTCCATTACAGCACCAACATATTCGTCAGGTACTTCAATCATTAGAATTTCGACAGGTTCGTTACGAACACCATCAATTTCCTTAGTGATAACCTGTGGACGAGATACCTGGAATTCATAACCCTGTCTTCTCATTGTTTCAATAAGGATAGATAGGTGAAGTTCACCTCTACCTGAAACCTTAAATGTATCTGCTGAGTCAGTTTCTTCAACTCTTAAAGCAACATTAGTTTCGATTTCCTTAAATAGTCTGTCTCTAAGATTTCTTGATGTAACAAACTTACCTTCTCTACCTGCAAATGGTGAGTTGTTTACAATAAAGTTCATTGTAACTGTTGGTTCATCAATCTTAACAAATGGTAGTGGTTCTACACAATCATAAGAACAAAGTGTTTCACCGATGTTGATTGAGTTAATACCACTAACACAAATAAGGTCACCGTAAGTAGCAGTTTCTGTTTCTACTCTCTTTAGACCTTCATACTGATAAAGCTTCTGAATTCTAACATTCTGTCTTGTACCGTCAATACCACAAAGTACAGCACCCTGACCGTTCTTTACAGTACCTCTTTCAACTCTACCAACACCAATACGACCTACATAGTCATCATAGTCAATGTTAGAAATAAGAATCTGTAAACCACCATCAGGATCACCCTCAGGAGCAGGGATTTCTTCAACAATTTCCTTAAATAGTGGTTGCATATCTGTACCCTTATTGTGTGGGTCAAGAGAAGCATAACCACCCTTTGCTGATGCATAAACTACAGGGAACTCAATCTGGTCTTCATCAGCACCAAGTTCGATAAATAGGTCAAGAACTTCATCAACAACTTCTTCAGGACGACTTCCTTCTCTATCAATTTTATTTACAACAACTAAAGGCTTTTTCTTTAGACCAAGAGCCTTTTTCAAAACAAATCTTGTCTGAGGCATACAACCTTCAAATGCGTCAACTACCAATAAAACACCATCAACCATTTGTAGGATACGCTCAACTTCACCACCAAAGTCTGCGTGACCAGGTGTGTCAACAATATTGATTTTTGTATCACCATACATAACAGATGTTGTCTTAGAAAGAATTGTAATACCTCTTTCTCTTTCGATGTCGTTACTATCCATAACTCTTTCGTCAACTACTTCGTTAGCACGGAATGTACCACTCTGCTTTAGCAGTTCATCAACAAGTGTTGTTTTACCATGGTCAACATGGGCAATAATAGCGATATTTCTTAGATTTTCTCTTGTAGCCATAATATCATTTCCTTACATTTAATTATCTTATATATTACATTTACCACAGTCGTTTATTATATCACAACCCAATTATAATTACAAACAAAAACGCAATTACTGTTATTTTGTAAAAAAAAGAAATAAATACACTCCTATATTTAGTAGAAATATTTAAATATTGTTATAAATTTAACATTGATAAAATCACAAATTTATTGTATAATTAAATTATATTTTATTCTTGTTATTAGAATTTTCTTACAATAAGGAGATTACGAGAAAATTTAACTAAAAGGAGACTAAAAACATGGGTTACACACTCGCAGAAAAAATCATTAAAGAACACATTGTTGACGGTGAAATGGTTAAAGGCACAGACATTGGCCTAAGAATTGACCAGACACTAACTCAAGATGCTACAGGTACAATGGCATACCTGGAATTTGAGGCAATGGGTGTTCCAAGAGTTAAAACAGAAAAGTCTGTTGCATATATTGACCATAATACTCTACAGACAGGTTTTGAAAATGCTGATGACCACAGATTTATTCAGTCTGTTTGTAAGAAACATGGTATCTACTTTAGCAAACCGGGTAATGGTATTTGTCACCAGGTACACCTAGAAAGATTCGGTAAGCCGGGTAAAACTCTTATTGGCTCTGACTCACACACACCAACAGGTGGTGGTATCGGTATGCTGGCTATGGGTGCCGGTGGACTTGATGTTGCAGTTGCTATGGGTGGTGGTGCTTACTACATCACAATGCCTAAGATGGTAAGAGTTAATCTTACGGGTAAACTCAGCCCATGGGTTTCTGCAAAGGATATTATTCTTGCAGTATTAAGAGTTATGAGCGTTAAGGGCGGCGTCGGCAAAATTGTTGAGTACGGCGGCGAAGGTGTCAAAACACTTACAGTTCCGGAGCGTGCTACAATTACAAATATGGGTGCAGAGCTCGGCGCTACAACATCCGTATTCCCTTCTGACGAAATCACAAGAGAATTTCTCAAGGCTCAGGGCAGAGAGGAAGACTACACAGAGCTTAGCGCAGACGCAGACGCAGTTTACGATGAGGTTATTGAAATTAACCTTTCGGAGCTTGAACCGCTCGCCGCTTGCCCACATTCACCTGATAATGTTAAACCGATCAGCGAGCTTGAGGGCAAGAAGATTGACCAGGTATGTATCGGTTCTTGCACAAACTCAAGTTATCTTGACCTTATGAGAGTTGCCCATATCTTAAAGGGCAAAACAGTTGCAGACGGCGTTTCACTTGCTATTGCTCCGGGCAGTAAGCAGGTATTCAATATGCTTGCTATGAACGGCGCACTTGCCGATATGATTGCTGCCGGTGCAAGAATTCTTGAAAGTGCCTGCGGTCCATGTATCGGTATGGGACAGTCACCTAACAGCAAGGGTATTTCACTCCGTACTTTCAACCGTAACTTTGAGGGCAGAAGCGGTACAGCTGACGGTCAGATTTACCTCGTATCTCCTGAAACAGCTGCTGTTTCGGCACTTGCAGGTGTATTTACAGACCCAAGAAAACTTGGTCCTGCCGCAGAAATTGAACTTCCCGAGAATTTCCTCATTAATGATAATATGGTTATTGCTCCTGCTCCTGTTGAGGAAATGGACAATGTTGAAATTTTAAGAGGACCAAACATTAAGGAATATCCTAAGACAAGCCCTCTTACAGATTCTATAGAGGCATCCTGCTCACTTAAGGTTGGCGACAACATTACAACTGACCACATTATGCCTGCCGGTGCAAAAATTCTTCCGCTCCGTTCAAACA
>ERZ772991.1688-NODE-1688-length-18128-cov-5.056438_pt1 | contig 18128 bp, 16 predicted proteins | sample MGYA00511128_ERZ772991 | MGnify/ENA primary metagenome ERZ772991 (study PRJEB29015, sample SAMEA2737655) | human gut metagenome | biome: human gut; feature: human-associated habitat; material: faeces | place: China | collected 2012 ... | reverse complement strand
CGGGGCGCGGAAAGTCAAGGAGGGCTACCGCAGCCACAAGCTCAAACCCTACCGGGCGGCAGCAAAGGCAGAGAAAGCGGCGTTCAAGGCGAATGTGGATTTCCAGTACCACAAAGCCCTACATGACAATCCGCAGATTGGGGGCAACCCCCTTTCCCGCTTCATGCAGAAGCAGCAAATCAAGCGGCAGTATGCAAAGGCGGCAAGGAAAAACGGCGCAAAAACGGCACAGAAAGCCGCAGAGAACACCCGCAAGGCAGCGAAGAAAACAGCCGAGGAAACAAAGAAAGCGGCGGCGTTTGTGGCAAGGCACCCGGCGGGCGTTTGTATCGCCGTTGCCGCGCTGCTCTTATTCATTATGATTTCGGCGGGGCTTTCCTCTTGCGGCTCTATGTTCTCCGGCTTGATGAACGGCATTGTCGGGACTTCCTACACGTCGGAGGACAGCGACCTTGTGGCGACGGAGAACAATTACGCCGCAAAGGAAAACGAGCTTCAGCAGCAGATTGACAATATCGAAAGCACCCACCCCGGCTATGACGAATACCGCTATGACCTTGACAGTATCGGGCATAACCCCCATGAATTAGCGTCCTACCTCACCGCGCTTTTCCAGACCTACACCCCGCAGAGCGCACAGGCAGAGCTAAATCGCGTCTTTGCCATGCAGTACACTTTGACGCTGACAGAAGAAACGGAAATCCGCTACCGCACAGAAACAAGCACAGACCCGGAAACAGGGGAAACGACCACCGAGGAAGTACCCTACGAGTACCATATCCTCAACGTGAAGCTGACGAACAAGCCCATTTCCGAGATTGCGGAGGAACTTCTAACGCCACAGCAGCTTGAAATGTACCGCGTCTATCTGGAAACAAGCGGCAACAAGCCGCTGATTTTCGGCGGCGGTTCTCCCGATACGGGCGCGTCCGAGGATTTAAGCGGCGTACAGCTTGTGAACGGCACACGCCCCGGCAACACCGCCATTGTAGAGCTTGCGAAGCGGCAGGCCGGAAACGTGGGCGGGCGGCCTTATTGGAGCTGGTACGGCTTCAACAGCCGCGTGGAATGGTGCGCCTGTTTCGTTTCATGGTGCTACAATCAAGCCGGAAAGAGCGAGCCGCGCTTTGCCGGGTGCCAGTCACAGGGCGTACCCTGGTTCCAGTCACGCGGGCAATGGGGCGCGAGGGGCTATGAGAATATCGCCCCCGGCGACGCTATCTTTTTCGACTGGGACGGGGACGGGAGCGCAGACCATGTAGGGCTTGTTATCGGGACTGACGGGGAGCGCGTCTATACCGTCGAGGGCAATTCCGGCGACGCTTGCAAGATAAAGAGCTATCCCGTTGACTATGGCTGTATCAAGGGCTACGGCTTAATGAATTGGAACTAAAAACTGAAAATCTGAAAGGAGAAATTGATTTATGGCTATGAATAAGATTGAACGTATCGACAAGGAGATTGCAAAGACCCGCGAGAAAATCACCGAGTACCAGAATAAATTAAGGGGGCTTGAAGCGCAGAAAACCGAAGCGGAAAACCTGCAAATCGTACAGCTTGTGCGCTCCATGCGCCTTTCCCCGCATGAGCTTTCCGCTATGCTGAAAGACGGCGGTATTCCGGGCATGGAAGCCGCGCCGGGCTACCCCGCAGAACCCGCAGACCACGACACCGAAGAAATGGAGGACACCGAGAATGAATAAGAAAATCCTTAGAACCTTGACCGCACTCTGCGCCGCCCTCATGCTGACGGGCGGCTTTTCCGTCACCGCCTTTGCACAGACCCCGGAGGGACAGGACGCGACCGACGACAGCGGCGTTGTCTATGAGGAACCCGAAAAGGAAGAACCCCTTACCCCGGACGGGAACGCGACCCTTGTAGACGATTTCGGCGGCAACAAGCAGCTTATCACAGTGACGACCAAAAACGGCAATTACTTTTATATCCTTATCGACCGGGACGACGAGGGCGAGGACACCGTACATTTCCTTAATCAAGTGGACGAAGCCGACCTTATGGCACTCATGGAGGACGGAAGCACCGAAGCAGCCCCGCCCGCCGTTTGCAGTTGCACCGATAAATGCGAAGCCGGAAAGGTAAATGTGAGCTGCCCTGTCTGCAAGGACAACATGACCGCTTGCAGCGGCAAGGAAGCGGAGCCGGAAACCGAGAAACCAACAGAGCAGCCCAAAGAGAAAGGCAATACAGGCGGGCTTGTGCTTTTCCTTGTCGTGGCACTTCTTGGCGGCGGGGGCGCGTTCTATTATTTTAAGTTTATGAAGCCAAAGCAGAACGTCAAGGGCGACACCGACCTTGAAGATTTCGATTTTGACGATTACGACGAGGACGAGGGGGACGGGCTTTCTGATGAAGAACAGGAGGACGAGGAAGCATGACGCTTTTTACCGAAAACCCTTTAGAAAAAATGATGGTACAAAGACCCACCGGGCGGCGTGACAGTGCGCCGCCCGTTCCAAAATCCCCGGCGTGTATGCGTTGCCCTTATAAGGCGCAATCCCCCTGTATCGGCTATTGTCTGAAACAGGCACAGGAGAAGAAGCACACCGCGCCGGAACGCTGAAAGGAGGATTTTTTCATGGCACTTAGACTTGTGATTGCAGAAAAGCCGAGCGTGGCGCAGACTATCGCCGCCGCGCTTGGCGTTAAGGGAAAACAGGACGGATATATCGAGGGCGGCGGCTACCTCATTTCATGGTGCGTCGGGCATTTGGTACAGCTTGCGGAAGCTGCCGCCTACGGGGAGCAATATAAAAAATGGAGTTTTGACAGCTTACCCATTCTGCCGGAGGAATGGCAGTACGCCGTTGACCCGGACAAGGGGAAGCAGTTTGCGACCTTAAAGGAGCTTATGCACCGCACCGACGTTTCGGAAGTGGTGAACGCTTGCGACGCGGGGCGCGAGGGAGAATTGATATTCCGCTTTGTCTACGAAGTGGCGGGCTGCAAGAAGCCCATGCGCCGCTTGTGGATTTCCTCAATGGAGGACGGGGCAATCAAGGCGGGCTTTGCTTCCCTCAAAGACGGGCGGGAATATGACGCGCTCTTTGCGTCTGCCCTCTGCCGCGCAAAGGCTGACTGGCTTATCGGCATTAACGCCACCCGGCTTTTCTCATGCCTGTATGGAAAGACCTTGAACGTGGGGCGCGTCCAGACCCCGACCTTGAAAATGCTCACCGACCGGGACGCGGCTATCTCCCATTTCCAGAAAGAGAAATATTACCATGTGCGTCTTGACTTATCCGGCGCGGAAGCGGCAAGCGAGAGGATTTCCGACAAGGCAGAAGCCGACGCGCTGAAAGGGGCTTGCGAAGCGGGAAAGGCGGTATGCGTTTCCCTCACCAGAGAGAAGAAAACCGCAGCCCCGCCAAAGCTCTTTGACCTTACCTCTTTGCAGCGGGAAACGAACCGCATTTTCGGTTACACCGCAAAGCAGACCCTTGACCTTGCACAATCCCTTTATGAAAAGCGGCTCCTTACTTATCCGAGGACGGACAGCAGCTTTCTTACTGACGACATGGGCGGCACCGCAGCGGACATTATCGCGCTGCTTTGCGAAAAGCTCCCCTTTATGGCGGGCGTGGGCTTCACACCGGGGATTGCAAAGGTATTAGACAGCAAGAAAGTATCAGACCACCACGCAATCATTCCCACTATGGAGCTTGCAAAGGCTGACCTTACCGCGCTGCCGGAAAGCGAGCGCAATATCCTTACCCTTGCCGGGGCGCGTCTGCTTATGGCGACCGCCGAGCCGTACAGTTTTGAAGCGGTAACGGCGGTTTTCTCCTGCGCCGACCATGAATTTACGGCAAAGGGAAAGGCGGTAATCGCTGCCGGGTGGAAAGAGATTGAACGGCTTTACCGGGCGACCCTCAAAAAGAAGCCGGACAGCGACGACGAAAACGAACTTGTTTTAGATGTGCCGGACTTTACCGAGGGACAGACCTTTGAAAACCCTGCTGCAAAGGTTACGGAGCATGAAACGACGCCGCCGAAGCCCCACAATGAAGCGTCCTTACTTTCTGCTATGGAACGCGCTGGGAATGAGGACACCGACCCGGACGCAGAACGCCGGGGGCTTGGGACGCCCGCTACCCGCGCCGCTGTCATTGAAAAGTTAGTAAAAGGCGGCTTTATCGAGCGCAAGGGCAAGCAGCTACTTCCTACCAAAGACGGCACAAACCTTGTGTGCGTCCTGCCGGACAGCTTAACTTCTCCGCAGCTTACGGCTGCATGGGAAAACAATCTGACGCAGATTGCAAAGGGCAACGCCGACCCTGCCGCTTTCATGCAGGGAATTGAAGCAATGGCACAGGAGCTTGTAAAAACCTACGCTTCCGTGTTGGGTGAGAAACAAGAGCTTTTCAAGACAGAAAAAACAGAGCTTGGGAAGTGTCCCCGCTGCAAGTCCCCGGTCTATGAGGGAAAGAAAAACTACTACTGTTCCAACAAAGAGTGCGGCTTTACCATGTGGAAAAATGACCGCTTCTTTGAGGAACGAAAAACCGCCTTTACCCCGAAGATTGCCGCAGCACTTCTTAAATCCGGCAAGGCAACAGTTAAAAAACTGTACTCTCCGAAAACGGGCAAAACCTACGACGGAACGGTACTTTTAGCTGATACGGGCGGCAAGTATGTGAATTACAAAGTAACCATTTCAAAGGACAAAGAACTTGAATAGCAAGCATAGGAAGCGGGTACCCACTTCCGTAAAATCCCTGCCACTCTAACCGAGCTTGGCGGGGATTTTGCTTGTTGGGAAGTTTCCCAAACCCTCTAAAAATCCTCAAAAATCTTTGGCAGAAATGCGGGCGCACCGTAGTAGGACTATGTAACCACAAACGCAGCGTCCGCGCTGCCATACGCGAAAGGAGGTTTTACACATGGCAAGTTTGCGCGACAGCGTAAAGGACTATCAAGAGGAACTTAGGGACGGTATTGCATGGGTAGCATTTTGGAAAGAGGGACGTTCATGGAACGCCGAGCTGTTTCATCTTGAAGTGGACGGTACTTTAGAACCGTTTGACAGGAGCCGGTTAGAGGAAATCAAGGCGGCTGACCCCGCCGCCGTTATTCTAAACGGCTACTACTGCGGGCATTTAGGCGAGAATATGAGCCTTGACGAGCTGACCGCCGGAGTGCGCCACCACTACAAAAACGGCACAAATGACGTTGCCGGATTTATCGAAGCCCACGACGACAGACTTCCCCCGGAGCTTATCGAGGAAGCAAAAGCCGCCGCCCATGCAGCGGGGCTTCCCTTTTCCGAAAAGCCCTACCGGGACGGGGAAGATTTTGACCCTTATATATTTGACGGAAGCATGAGCATTGAGGACTACGAGCTTATGCACCGCATGATTGAAAAAGAAAGGAGCGAGCAAATGGACGAATGGAAAACAGGTTATTCCTCATACGACCATGACAGACTGGAAGCCGCCGACAAGATGAAGATTGAGCGCGGTATCTATTTTGACACGAAAGGCGCGGATATTTCCCCGCTGACCGCCTTACCTCTTGCCGAGCTTGTGAAGCTGCGGGAGGAAAGCGCGGCTGCGGAGCAGACTGTTTTTGAAAATCTGAAAGTACAGGCTTCCGCATGGGAGGAACAGGCAGGAAAGACCCTGCTATTTGACAAGGCGATTGAGTATGCGAGAATACCCGAAGTGAAGCATACGGCGAACAAGTGGCAGGACGAGGACAACGACCGCCACACCATCAGCAACCGGGTATATAAAATGAGCTACCATGTGTATGAAAATACCCGCTACGACAAGGCAGCACAGAAATCTATCCCGTATTCCTATACGCTGTCTTGGAACATCTACACCAACAGCCCCCACGGGTACGGACAGGCAAAAATTGCCGGACAGGACAGAAAGGTATTTGCTGACCGGGCAGCTATGGAAAAATATCTGAACGGGCGTATCAAGGCGTATGAAAAACTTTTTACGGAAATCTCCCCGGCTATCCCGCCGGAATACGCGGAACAGTTTAGGGTAAACGGACAGCTCTTACCAGGCTACACCGTAGAGGGCGAGGAAATCAAGCAGCCCGCTGCCGACATTCCCGCCGCTGCACCGAGAACCGAACCGGGACAGGAAACGGAACAGTTTGCAATCCTGATTGACAGCCGCACCCGCTTTGAAACGGGAGAACCGGGTGGCTACTGGCTTTCCATGCCCGCCACAAAGAAAGAACTTCACAAAGCTATGCGAAGCGTCGGCATTACCGCTGACAATCCGCAGGATTTTTTCATTCATGGGTATTCTGACCGGGAGGACAGACACATTGCCCTGCCGTATGACATGGTATGCGCGGCACAGGTGGACGAGCTGAATTTTCTTGCGGCACGACTGGAAACCCTTGACGCTGCCGGTATTGCCGCGCTGAACGCAGCCACGCAGCGAAAGAACGGTTTTGAGAATATCGGGCAGCTCATTGACTTTACCTATAACGAGGACTTTTTCGTGCATATCCCCGAAGTACATAATCCCCGCGAATTGGGCGATTATTACCTTAACAAATCCGGCATGGTGCAAATGCCCGCTGAATGGAAAAACAGCATTGACCCTATCGCCTTTGGACGAAACGCCGCCGCGCAGGAAAAAGGCAGCTTTACGGAATACGGCTATCTTGTGGAAAGCGGCGACGCATGGGAGAAACACTTTGAGGGGCGCGATGTGCCGGAGGAATACCGCATTATGAGCTATCCGCAGCCGACCGTCGAACGGGACGCAGCCCCGGCAGTACAGACAGCAGCTATTCCCGAAGCGCAGCCGCAGGAGCCGCGCCCGGTTATCCCTATCGTGCTGACGAGCGAGAAGCCCGCCGAAAAGCTCAAAGAGATTACCGACCGTCTGGAACAGGGCATTACGGAACTCTTTGACAGCGAGCGTTACAAGGAATATCTGCGCGTCATGTCAAAGTTTCATAATTACAGCTTTAACAATACGCTGCTGATCGCCATGCAAAAGCCCGACGCTTCCCTTATCGCCGGATTTTCCGCATGGAAAAATAACTTTGGACGAAACGTGATGAAAGGACAAAAGGGTATCAAAATCCTTGCCCCGTCGCCGTTCAAGATTAAAAAAGAAATGGAGAAAATCGACCCGCAGACGGGAAAAGCCTTTATCGGCAAGGACGGAAAGCCCGTAACCGAGGAAAAGGAAATCACGATACCCGCCTTTAAGGTGGTATCTGTCTTTGACGTATCGCAGACCGAGGGCAGGGAAATCCCCAATATTGCCGTAAATATGCTGACCGGGGACGTGGAGCATTACAAGGACGTTTTCGCTGCCCTTGAAAAGACTTCTCCTGTTCCTGTCGGCTTTGAAAAAATCGAGGGCGGCGCACATGGTTACTACCACTTGGAGGACAAGCGCATTGCACTTGATGAGGGCATGAGCGAGCTGCAAACCTTAAAGACCCTTATCCATGAAATCGCCCATGCGAAGCTGCACGACATTGACCTAAACGCCCCTTTGGAGGACTTGGAGAACAGACCCGACCGCCGCACCCGTGAGGTGCAGGCAGAAAGTATTGCCTATACCGTGTGCCAGCATTACGGGCTTGATACTTCCGATTATTCCTTTGGGTATGTTGCCGGGTGGAGTGCCGGACGGGACCTTGCCGAACTGAAAAGCTCCCTTGAAACAATCCGCAGCACCGCAGCGGAAATCATCAACAGCATTGATGAACATATCGCAGAGCTGCAAAAGGCACAGGAACAGGAGCAGACTTCCGAGGTACAGGAAATCGGGCAAGACGCACCACCGCAGGAGCAGCCGGAAATCCCCGTACCCGACGCCTCTATCAGCATAAAAGAAATGCAGGACTACGGCTATTCTTGGGACGGTATGTTTCCGCTGCAACAGGAAGCCGCCGAGCATTTGTTTACACAGGACGGTATCGAGGTTTTCCGTATCTATGAGGACGGCACCGAGGGAGCCGTTACCAGTCTGACCGATTTACAGGAACACGCAGAAAAAGGCGGCTTGTTCGGTGTAGAAAAGGAAACTTGGGAAGCCCTGCATGAATACAACGCCATGAAGCAGCAGCTACGGGAAAGTGAGCCGACAAAGGAAGCTCTTTTACTCTATGGCAAAGAGGACAGCTACGGGATTTATCAGTTAGCCCGCGGCGACGCCACAAGGGACTTGCACTTTGAGCCTTACGACCGCCTGCAGGCGGCGGGACACACCGTAGAGAGAGCAAACTATGAGCTTATCTATACCGCGCCCCTTGCACCGGGAACTTCCCTTGAAGATATTTATACCCGTTTCAATATCGACCACCCGAAAGATTTTAAGGGACACAGCCTTTCCGTTTCCGATATTGTGGTGCTTCATCAGAATGGCGGGAACACCGCCCACTATGTAGACAGTATCGGTTTTCAGAACGTGCCGGAGTTTTTACAGGAGAAACAGCCGCAGCTTATCCCCGACGAGCATTTGACCGGGGAACAGATTAAAACGCCGCGCGGCAGTTTTTATGTATCGGATATGAGTGTTGAACAGATGAAAGAAGCCGGGTATGGACTTCATCATCAATCCGACGACGGGAAATATCTGATTATGGGAAACGGTACGCGGGCGTTTGCCGTTGCCGCCGAGCAGCCGGAAAAAGCTAACCCGTTAAAACATATCGAGGACACTATCGAGCAGAACGACAATAACTTTGACGGTATCATCAACAACACGCCGCAGACGCCGACCGTGGACGCTCTGGAGCAGAAAGCAAAGGCGGGCGAGGTTATTTCTCTTACTGACCTTGCCGAAGCGATTAAGACCGACCGTGAAAACGGCAGGGGCAAGAAAGCCGCAGCGAAAGAAAAGCCCTCTATCCGGGCGCAGCTCAAAGCGGATAAGGAACGGACGGGAAAGAAGAAACCCACGAAGCAAAAATCGCAGGATTTGGAAAGGAGCTGACCTATGAATAAGTTTGAAGATGTGGACGTTATCGCTTCCCTTGAAGCGATTATGAAACAAAATACCGCTTTTTATCAGAATGATTTTGACCTTGATAGAAACATTTTACAGAAAGCGGCGGCAAGCCCCACAGCCGAGGACAGGCGGCTTTTATGGTTTTCCCGTCCGTCCGGGACGAGCTGCTTCCGGGAGCGCGACGTTTTTCTAAAAGGCACAAGACAGCATAACACATGGCGGTTTTACGGGGAACAGACGCGCGATAAAGTCCTTGCCTATGCGGTGGAGCTGACCGGGATTGTAAACGGAAAAATCAAAGGCAATCTCTATGAGCTTGACTATCCGCAGCATTTCCGGCACGTTAAGGAACAGGCATTACCCGTAGATAATTACACGCTGCTCTATGAGCACGGAGAACGGGTGCAGCCCGCCGGACAGTATCTTGACGGCAATCCCGACCCGCAGCTTGGGAAGTTTGAACGCTTTGAAGCGCAGCCTAATGACCCGGAAGCATTGCATTTTCTCATGCGGGAGGAAAAGCGCAGCTATGACCGCTTAAAGCCGGGGGATTTCAAGGCGCATATTACCGTATTGCATGACAGCCGGATTGAAGCCGAAGCACAGCGCATTTTAGCGGAAATGAAGCGGCAGGACAGCCCTAACAGCCCCAACAAAACACATTTCATGGTGGAGCTTTCGCCTTACTTTATGCAGTTAGCTTCTACAAAGGACACCGACCGTCTGTTTGCTATGCTGCCATACAAAACACTTTCTTTTTCTAAGATTGAGGGCAGACATGGCACTTTTGCATTTTTAGATAAAAGCGAGGACAGAAGCCGGAATATCCGAAAAGCGCGCCCCTCTGTCCGGGCGCAGCTTACCGCAGACAAGAAAACAGCCGCCCCGAAAAAGGCAGCGGCAAAAAGAAAAAATCACGATTTGGAGGTATGAGCATGAATAGATTTACTGTTGAGGAAACAAACCTTTTGAGCATTTACCATGAGGGAAGCAAGGCGCAGCTTATTGAGAACATGACCGCTGCGCTGCCTTACATGGACGCGGGATTACGGGAGCTTGCAGAGCGCACCATTTCCAAAGTGAACGCGCTGACCGACGCCGAGTACAAAGAGCTTTCCGTTTATCCTGCTGATGAAGTATGACCGGGATTAAGCGGCTGTCGTCGCGACAAAGCCGCAAGGTAAACACCCTTGTGAAAAAGGAGTGCTGCAACTGCGAGAATGGCAACTGTATTTTACTGGACGACGGGGACACTTGCGTATGCCCGCAGCTCATTTCCTATTCCCTGCTCTGTAAGTGGTTTCGGATTGCCGTACTTCCTCTTGATAAGCTGCTCTATGCGGAACTCTATCAGACCGAGGACAGAAAGAAATGTACCGTGTGCGGCGCGTTCTTTGCGTCCACCTCTAACAGCGTCAAATACTGCCCGGACTGTCGGAAGCGGATTACCCGCAGACAGGCAGCCGAGCGCATGAGAAAAAAGCGTACTCTTGTTACGCAGTAGGGGCGAAAAAAGCCTTTGATTGCAGGGCTTTTCGGACACAAAAACAAAGAGGTAAAGGATTGATACCTTTACCCCTAAAATCGCGGTTCTACTGCGTAACATTTCAAAAGCTGCACCTATGAGAAAACGGGCGCGGTGGCCAACATATCGGCTGCCGCGTCCGTTCTTTTTTTGCGCTCATTTATCCGCGCTCTGCTTCTTTTTCCCGTTCAGGCTGACGTTCCACTTTCAAAATACTGTCGATATTCTTCTTGATAACGTCGTATTCCTTGACCTGCTTTTTCAGCTTCCCATAGTCGGCATACAGGGCTTCTTTCTGCTCTTGAAGTGCTGCGTACTCTGCTTGCAGGGCGGCAAGGCTTGGTAGCTTGGTTATCCCCGCCGCCTTAATTGCCTTTGCCGCTGCTTCATAGAGAATAATATCGCTCTCATGGGCTGTCCGGTATTTCTCCTTATCTTTTGCCTTGCGGTAGGCAGCATAGGCGGGCTTGGTCTTTTGATAGGTATTGATATTCTTGATAAGCAGCGTCATATCGGTAAGCCGCTTTTCAACCTCTTTCAAGCTGTCCGCTGCCTGTTCGCTTGCTTTGGCAACTTCCGTGATTTTCGCGGTCAATTCTGCGTACTGTTCAATCTTATGTTCTGTCAAGAAATTCATGGTTTTCGCTGCCTGTTTCAGATTATGGATTTTTGCCCATTGCTCATAGCCCCGGCTTTCCTGCACCTTGATACTGTTCTGAATATCAATGAGCAGACTAACGCCGCCGCGATCTGCGCGGGGAGCTTTCGCAGCGCGGGCGCGTTTGCCGCTTATCCGTTCTCTGATAGCTTCCTCTGTATAATCTGCGCCGAGGGTTTTTAAGCGGGTAAACCGTTCCTGTCCGGGAGCGCGGCAGGAGATATATTTTCCCTGCTTTATCTCATAGCCCGCCGCCTGCAATTTGGATAGCAATTCTTCAAAACTTGATACTTGGGGAATGAGCGCGTCCACGGCAATTTTCAGCTTGCCTTTCCAACTGGTACCTGTTTTCTCTGCCTGGTACTCTGCATAGCTTTTTCCCTTGCTGCCCCGGTTCGGAAGGACAACTGATAAGCCATGTTCCCGGCACAGCTTATCGCTCATGTTCCGTATACCGTAATAGCTGCGCTTGTTGGAATTGTACTTGTGGTGGTCTACGAAATTGACCGCGCAGAAAATAATGTGGTTATGGATATGCCCCTTGTCAATGTGCGTCGTCACAACATACTCATGTTGCCCCTTTGTTACCGCGTCGGCAAGCTGCTTTCCGATTTCATGGGCTTTCTGATAATCCACTTCCCCCGGCTCAAAGGACTGTATCAGATGAAAGGCTAAATTGTTCCCCTTTTGGAGTGCTTGGGACAATGTATATTCAAACTCAATATCTGCCGTTTCATAGGAGCAGCCGAAAGAGGACACAAGCATTTTTCCGTCCGTCTTGTCCGGGTTTTCGATATAGTCAAGGGCTTTGCTTAGAGTGCTTTTAATAGGCTTAATCTTTGTAACCGCCATATCTCCGCAAGCACCCCCTTTATTTCCTCTATGTCCTCTTGGTAGACGCTGCCCGTACTGTTCACACGCTTTGCAATCTGATTGACGTTGACACCGATTTTCTGTATCTCCGCTGTCATTGCTTTTATGTCGGTATGGTCTACTTGCACGATATACCCGTCAATGGCAATCTTGCGAAGATACGCCGCCATATTCCGGGTGGGTATCAGCTTCATTTTTTCAAGAATTAAATCCCGTTCTGCTTCCGTTACTCTGAATTTGATTTGCACCGTCCTTTTTCGTCCGTCCATGCTTTGACGCTCCTTTCCATTCCGAGGGTTTGGGACACTTCCCAACAAGCAATTTTGCCGACGTTGCCGCAGAGCAGGGCGGGCAAAATACGGAAGTGGGTACCCGCTTCCTATGCTTGCTAAGAAAGTTTTTTATCTTTTATACCCTTATTTCCCTCTACGGAGAAAAAGCCATTTTGCCGAACTTATACAAAAGAAAAACGTTGTAATCTTAAAAAGATTACAACGCTTCCTAAAATCCATATTCAATTTTAACGGACGTTCTCATTTGTCCTCTTTTTCGACTTCCTTAATTTCTTTCGCCGTTGCGGTTACAATCCGTATTCCCTTATCGCTCATAGTATCAAGCAATGTATCGAGCTGCCGACGTTGCGTGTTTTTTGTGTCCGGCTTCTCTAAAAGAAACTGGTCTACGGATATATCATAACGGAGCATAAGCTCAAAAAAGATTTGCAGACTTGGGTGTTGCCCTTTGTTCTCAATATTCGCAAGGTAGCGAGGAGAAATAAACATTTCGTCGCTTACTTTCTTGCGGCTCTCTTTTCTCTCTGTCCGCGCTGCTTTTATCGCTTCTCCAAAAGCCTTGAAGTCATATTTTTCTACTGGTCTTTTTGCCATAATTATTCACCCAGTTACATTGTACTGTTCCTCTTTTCTCTTGGATATGTCTACATAATTCATAGCAGTAGCTTAAATAATTCATAGTTAAGCACTTGCTATTATTCGTCTGTCCGATTATAATTATACTGATTATGTATGAGGAAAGGACTGGTAAATCATGGAATATATGTCTTGCCCCGAAGCAGCCGAAAAGTGGGGTATATCTGAAAGGCGGGTACAGATACTTTGTAGCCAAAACCGCATACCGGGCGTTTCAAAACTGGGGTATATGTGGCTGATACCTACGAACGCTGAAAAGCCGATTGACGGTAGAACAAAGCAAGGAAAGGAACGAGATAAAAAATGAAACAGTTATTTCTATTAGAAGATGATATGAGCTTAATCAGCGGTCTTTCCTTTGCCGTAAAAAAACAAGGATATGAAATAGATGTTGCCCGTACCACACTGGAAGCTGATACTTTATGGGAAAATGGTAAATATGATTTGGCAATTTTAGATGTATCGCTTCCCGATGGTTCTGGCTTTGATTTCTGCAAAAAGATACGCAGTACCTCAAAAGTACCTATCATGTTTCTTACTGCCGCAGATGAAGAAACAGATATTATTATGGGGCTTGATATAGGCGGTGACGATTATATTACAAAACCTTTCAAATTAGCAATATTCCTGTCAAGGCTTAATGCACTGCTCCGCAGGAGTGAAAATTTTAATACCGAAGTTACAGAATTGACCTCCAACGATATAAGCATAAGGCTTTTGAAAGGCGAGGTCTATAAACAGGGAAAGTTACTTGAACTGACAGCAAGCGAGTATAAATTGTTATGTTTCTTTATGGAAAATCCCGACCAGGTACTTTCCGCAGAACAGATTTTGGGGAAACTATGGGATTGTAATGAAAATTATATAGATAATAATTCCCTTACCGTATATATCCGCAGGCTCCGTACAAAAATTGAGGACAATCCGGGAGAACCGAAGCGTATTGTTACGGTTCGCGGCATGGGCTATAAATGGAATACAGTAGATTGAGGTGTATGATGAAAATATTGGCAAACCGAAAAATTAAATTTCTTTTTTGCAGTATCTTGTCCTGTATCTTGGTTTTTGTACTGATTTCAACCGTGTTAGTGAACCTTGATGTTAGAAATACGGTGTATTACATCATATTTTGCAGCGTATGTATGGGAGCTGCAATCCTGTTATTCTGCTACGGATATTTTAAGGAACAACATAAAATAATGGAAAATGCTATATCGCAGATTACAGAATATATTTCCGGGAACAAAGAAGTTACCATTGAATGTAACGATGAAGGCGAGCTATACAGACTGTTCCATGAAGTTAATTCTTTAGTTGCAATCTTGAACGCCCATGCTGAAAACGAAAAGAGCGCAAAGAAATTTTTGCGAAATACCATATCGGATATTTCACATCAGCTAAAGACACCGCTTGCTGCTCTCAATATTTACAATGGTATTATACAGGGCGAAGCAAAGGAACTGCCGACCATACAAGAATTTAGCCAGCTTTCCGAGCAGGAGCTTGACCGTATAGAAACACTGGTACAAAGTCTTTTGAAAATCACAAAGCTGGATGCGGGTACGATTATATTGGAAAAATCTTTAGAAAATGTATCTGAGCTTGCAAAGAACATAAAAAAGCATTTCCTGTTTCGTGCCGAACAGGAGGGAAAAGAAATCTGTTTATCCGGCAATGAAGAAATTAAACTTTTATGTGACCGAAACTGGATTATCGAAGCTATCAGCAACCTTGTAAAGAACGCTCTTGACCACACAGAAAAAGGCGGACTTATCCGTATTGAGTGGCGGGCGTTCACTTCTATTGTTCAGATAAGCGTAAAAGATAACGGAAGCGGCATACACCCGGATGACTTATACCATATTTTTAAGCGGTTTTATCGTAGCCGTTTTTCTAAAGACACACAGGGTATAGGGCTTGGCTTGTCACTCACAAAAGCGATTGTAGAAGCCCATAACGGAACGATTGAAGTTGATAGCACAGTGGGAATGGGAACCTCTTTCACAATAAATTTTCTTAACCCTACAAAATTGTAGGCTGATTGTAATATTGATGTAGGGTTTCTCTGTTATATTGGGGCTATCAAAACAGAAAGAGGTGTTTACACATGAACTTATTGGAAGTCAACAATATTTGTAAAACTTACGGAAGCGGCGAAACCGCCGTACACGCTTTGAAAAAGGTCAGTTTTTCCGTTCCAAAGGGCGAGTATGTGGCTATCGTCGGAGAATCCGGCTCTGGAAAAAGTACGCTGCTTAACATGATAGGCGCACTTGATACGCCTACGTCCGGTAAAGTCGTAATTGGCGGCAAAGAAATTTTTTCCATGAATGACAACAGGCTTACAGTCTTTCGCCGTAGAAATATCGGGTTTATTTTTCAGGCGTTTAATCTTATTCCCGAACTGACCGTTGAGCAAAATATCATTTTTCCGGTGCTGCTTGATTATCAGAAACCGGACAGAAAATACTTGGAAGAACTGCTTACGGTTCTTAATCTGAAAGAACGGCGTAACCACTTGCCGAGCCAGTTGTCTGGCGGTCAACAGCAGCGCGTGGCAATCGGACGCGCCCTTATTACACGTCCGTCCTTAATTCTTGCCGACGAGCCAACAGGAAACCTTGATACGCAGAACAGTAGCGAAGTTATCACCCTGCTAAAAGAAGCGTCAAAGAAGTATGAGCAGACCATTATTATGATTACCCACAACCGCAGTATCGCACAGACCGCAGACCGGGTATTACAGGTGTCGGACGGTGTTCTGACTGATTTAGGGAGGTGCCGCGAATGAAAAGCTATTTAAGCCTTATCCCTATTTCTGCAAAGGTGCATAGGCGGCAAAGCCGCATGACACGCATTTGTATCATTCTTGCGGTATTTCTCGTGACTTCCATCTTCTCTATGGCGGAGATGTGGACAGAATCCGAAACAACGGTGATGCGTCAAAATCATGGAGATTGGCATATTTCTCTTCAAAACGTGCCTGATGATAAAGCAGAGCAAATCATAGAAAACTCCGATGTTGCATTTTCTTCATGGTATGATGCAATCAATGTCGATGCAGACAAAGGCTATTATATTGGCGGCAAAAATGTGACATTATATGGCGTTGAGGAAACTTATCCTGCACGAATCATGAATTATCCGACAGAGGGTTCTTATCCGCAAAATGAAAAAGAGGTTGCTCTTAGTGCTGATGCAAAAGAGCTTTGGGGAGTTAAGATTGGAGATAATATCACCTTAAATACTCCTGATGGGGATTTGAAATATACGATTTCTGGCTTTTATGAGGATGATACCGAGTTTAATAAAATCATTGATGGTGCTTGCGTGTATATGAACCGTGTAGCATTTAATGAGGTTTGTAGCTTGAACGGTGTGGCACATAATTCTCAATTCTACATTCGTTTCGAGAAAGAAAGCGGCCTAAAAAAAACGATTGCAAATTTGAAACAGCAATACAATCTGAATGCTGAAAATATAAAAGAGAATACGGGCGTTTTGGGAATGCTGGGAGCCAGCAGTAACGAAAGTGTAGATGGGCTTTATCCGCTGGCGGCAGCCTGTTTTGTAATCATCTTGATTTCAGGTGTTTTTATGATTTCAAGCTGTATGAACAGCAATGTGGCACAACGCACAAAGTTTTTTGGCATGATGCGGTGTATCGGAGCAAGCAAACAGCAGATCGTTAGATTTGTTCGTCTTGAAGCATTGAACTGGTGCAAAACGGCAATTCCGATTGGTTGTGCATTGGGGACGGTGACCTGTTGGATCTTATGTTTGATATTGAGATTTTTAGTGAAAGGTGAATGGGTGGATATGCCGCTTTTTGCAGTGAGCATCAGCGGTATTCTCAGTGGTGCCGTCGTCGGCATCGTTACGGTATTTATTGCGGCCCATTCCCCTGCAAAGCAGGCGGCTAAGGTTTCACCAGTAGCAGCTGTATCCGGCAATGCAGAGGTATCGCAACACGTTGGTCGTGCGGCAAAAACGAGATTTCTCAAAGTAGAGACTTCGCTTGGGATTCATCATGCAACCGGCGCAAAGAAAAATCTACTCCTTATGACAGGCTCATTTGCCCTTATGATTGTGCTGTTTCTGGCGTTTTCAGCTTGCTTGGACCTCGTGCATAAGCTGTTGCCATCTGTAAGTAGTTTTACGCCGGACATTTCGATTGCAAGTCCGGATGACTCAAATTCTATAGACCGGGGTGTGTTAGAAGAAATTTCAGAAATATCTGGTATAGATTCTGCTTATGGTATGATGTTCAACATAGCGTATCCTGCTGAAATAAATGGAGAGGGAAAGACTGTCGATTTGTATTCTTATGGAGATGTCATGATGGACAGTGCAAAAAAATCTGTTGCAAGCGGAGACTTGTCAAAAGTTTATGGCAATTCCAGGTATGTGCTGGCAATTTATAGTGAATACACAAGTTTGGATGTGGGCGATAAAATAAAAATTGGAGAAGAAGAACTGGAAGTTGCTTGTGTCCTGTCTGAAGGAGTAGGAAGTGTCAGTGGTTCCCCCGTTATCGTTTGCTCGGAAGAAACATATATGCGATTAACAGGGGAACGGAATTACGCTTTAATAAGCGTCGTATTGGGAAAAGATATATCCGAAGCATCTGTAAATAGAATCTTCGATTTGGCAGATGGAAATTTAATAAATGACAACAGAGAAGAAAAAAGCGATGTCAACGGTTCTTATTGGGTGTTCCGACTTGCAGCATACGGTTTTCTTGCGATTATTTCTCTTATTACTGTGCTGAACATTATGAACAGTATTTCCATGGGCGTATCCGCAAGAATTAAACAATACGGTGCAATGCGTGCGGTTGGTATGGAAAGTCGACAGGTAACAAAAATGATTGCAGCAGAGGCAATTACCTATGCTGCCAGCGGTGCGATTGTGGGTATTGTACTCGGCTTGATGCTCCATCACCTGATTTATGTAAAAATCATTATCAGCCATTTTGGGGGAACATGGAAAATCCCAGCTACGTCAATTGCTATGATTGTCCTGTTGATTTCGGTTTCCTGCATCCTTGCCGTTCATGCCCCGGCAAAACGAATTCGCAATATGCCAATTACTGCAACCATCAATGAATTATAGTTTCATATGTTAATCTGCCGCACGACGGCAAAAGAAAAAAAGCCGTCGTAAAGCAGACACATTTTCA
>ERZ772991.1662-NODE-1662-length-18331-cov-4.021722_pt1 | contig 18331 bp, 16 predicted proteins | sample MGYA00511128_ERZ772991 | MGnify/ENA primary metagenome ERZ772991 (study PRJEB29015, sample SAMEA2737655) | human gut metagenome | biome: human gut; feature: human-associated habitat; material: faeces | place: China | collected 2012 ... | reverse complement strand
GCACCTCTCTTTATTAACTATTCATCTTAAAATGCTTCAATGCCTCCACAATTGCACTCTCTTTATCTTCTGGACACTGCGGTTGCCTGCTATCTTCATTTTTAGGTAAATTAGGACTTGGAACAAGTTCCAAGTCTGTCGCGGCAGTCGTCGAATTGCCTTGCAAGCAGTCCATTCTCCTCGTTGCAACGCGCAAATTCTTTCCAACCTCAATTCCGCATTTTCTCTTTACCTGTGAGATATACAGATTGGAAACCTTCATGCCGGCATTATGTTCAGCCACATACTTCTTTATCTCATCATATGTTGCCTTAGTCTCTGCAGATGTTATATCCATATCATCAAGTTCAATCGTGACATTAATGTAATCATCCGGCTTTTGTTTCAGTTGGGACAAAAGAACAACCGTCTCGACATGCGCTGTTCTTGGGAACATATCGCAAGGTGTTACTTCTTTGGTTTTATAGCCGTTTGACTCGAAAATTTCTAAATCTCTTGCAAGGGTTGCGGGATCACAAGACACATACACAACTCGTTTCGGTGACATTTGTGCTACGGTCAAAATTACATCTTCGCCGCAGCCTTTTCTTGGCGGGTCAAGCACTACGACATCAGGTTGAAGTCCCTCTGCTTTAAGTTGAGCCGCTGCCTTTGATGCGTCGGCACAAATAAATCTTGCATTCTCTATGCCGTTTGCTTTTGCGTTTTCGTTTGCATTCTTTATAGCATCCTCGACAATTTCCGCACCGACAAGTGTTTTGCAGTTTTCTGCCATTGTAAGTCCTATTGTACCTGTTCCGCAGTATAAATCGAGCAGAATTTCGTCGTTTTGCAGGTTTGCGTATTCTTTTGCTTTACCGTACAGTTTTTCTGCTTGGGCACGGTTTACCTGCCAGAATGAAAACGGTGATATTTTAAATTTAAGTCCGCATAAAACATCGGTAATGTGGTCACTGCCGTATGCAACACGATTTTTCTTGCCTAAAACCACATTTGTTTTTTCTCTGTTAGAATTAATAATTACGCTTTTTAGGTTAGGCAAGCCGTCTTTTAACATTCTGACAAGTTCGTCTTCCTGTTTTAATCCGTTGCCGTTGACAACATAACAAACCATAAGTTCGTCAGTAATTTCACCAAGGCGCATATATAAATGTCTTAATCTGCCTTTGCCTGTTGTTTCGTCATAAATATCAGCATTTGTTTTATCTATAAATCTTTTTGTAATTTCTATTACAGAATTAAAAACTTCAGGCTGCAATAAACAGTCATCACACGGAATAATTCTGTGCGTATGAAATGAATAAAATCCGAACACCGCACTTCCGTCTTTTGCCCTACCTATAGGAAATTGCGCCTTATTTCTGTATCTGTCAGGTCTTTCGCAGCTGATAATATCTTTAAATTCAAAGTCTTTAATTCCGCCTATTCGTGTTACCGCATCGTAAACACGCATTGATTTTATTTTTAATTCTTCTTCATAAGAAATATGCCGCCAAGTACAGCCACCGCATTTTGAGAACTGCGATTCTTGCGGAGGACGGAGTAATTATATTTTCAATTTTACCGAAAGCATAAGTTTTCTTTGTTTTTAATACTCTTACTTCAAGTTCATCACCAACTGCGGAAAGCGGAACAAATACGGCGATACCGTCCTCTGTTTTTCCTACGCCGCTGCCCTCTGCGGTAGCCGAAGTTATGTTTAATTTTATAATATCATTCTTAACTAAATTCACTGATTATCACCGATTATATTGTAACATTTTTAATATAAATTGGCAATATAAAAACTAAAATACGAAAAAATATATTACAAATTGAAAAAAGGTATTTATTTTTTTTGACTATAGCTTTATAATATAAGATAGAATTTTTGTGAATGGAGAATGAGTGTTTTGAATTACGACATTTTACTTGATAATATAAAAAGGATACATTTTATCGGCATTGGCGGCAGCGGTATGTGTCCGCTTGCAGAGATTTTAAACAGCGAGGGCTATCAGCTTTCGGGCTCGGATATGAACGAGGGCGAGACACTCGACAGAATCAAAGGCTACGGCATTCCCGTATATATGGGACATCGTGCAGAGAACATTGACGGTGCAGAGCTTGTGGTATATTCTGCCGCTATCAAAGAAGATAACCCGGAAAGAAAAGCAGCTGTTGAACAGGGTATTCCTTGCATTGAAAGAAGCGTTATGCTCGGCGTTGTAACAAGAAGATACAAGAGAAGTATTGCGGTTTCCGGTACTCACGGCAAGACCACAACCACAGCCATGCTTTCACAGGTACTTATCGGCAGCGGTTTTGACCCATCGGCAATTATCGGCGGCAAACTTCCGTTTATCGGCGGCAACAGTTATGTAGGTCAGAGCGACATTATCGTTTGCGAGGCTTGCGAGTATGTTGATACATTCTTACAGCTTAATCCGTTTATTTCTATTATACTTAACATTGATGCCGACCACCTCGACTACTTTAAAAATCTTGACAACATTAAAAAGTCATTTAATAAATTTGCAAAACAGACTACAGGTTTGCTTGTAATCAACGGTGACGACCAAAACACACTTGATGCAGTAAACGATGTTGACATTGAAAAAATCACCTACGGCTTTGGCGAAAACTGCGACTACAGAGCAGAAAATATTTCTGCAGACAAGGGTGTTCACGAGCAATTTGACATCTATTACAAAGGCGAACTCCTTACAAATATTAAGTTGATTGTTCCTGGCAAGCATAACATTTATAATGCACTTGCCGCAGCGGCTACCGCACATTACCTTGGTGCAACACCTAAGGAAATCGCCGAAAATCTCCATAAATTCGGAGGTGTTCACCGCCGTTTTGAAATTCTCGGTACACCCGAGGGAATTACAGTGGCAGACGATTTTGCTCACCACCCGACAGAGCTTACCGCAACACTCAATGCCGCAATGAATATGGGCTTTAAAAAAGTATGGGCGATTTTCCAGCCGCATACTTTCTCAAGGACAGCACTTCTTCTTGATGATTTTGCAGAGGCTCTTAAGATTCCGGATGTTGCGATTATTTCGGAAATTCTCCCTGTAAGAGAAACAAACACATATAATATTTACTCAACCGACCTCGGTGCAAAAGTACCGAACTCGGTTTGCCTTGACACTTTTGAAGAAATTACAGACTATGTATGCAAAAACGCAAAAGAGGGCGACCTCATTCTCACAATGGGCGGCGGCAATGTTTATATGTGCGCCAATATGATTTACAATCAGCTTAAGTATAATGAGGAGAATAAGTAATTTCATATTTCATTTAAAGGAATTAAAATTTAACAGATATACAATCAGCCTGACTTCATACGAAATCAGGCTGATTTTTTGCTTGAATAATTGTTTATTTCTAATATCGTCAATTATCATTTGTATATGAGCAATCTGCTCTTGAGATAACCCCGAAACATCAACGGTTACCCTCTCGTTAATACCAAGCAAATAATCGGCACTTACTGAATAGATATTTACTATTTTAATAAGCATTTCCACAGACGGCTGAATATTGTCGTTTTCCAAATTACTGATAATCTGCTTTGTTACATTAAGAGCCTGTCCGAATTGCACCTGATTCAGTCCGAGCGAAAACCTTAATTCACGAATTCTTTTGCTTAACATATCAACACTCCAATACAAGTATCATAATATTTATATCAGACTTTTAATTTTATACCATAGCAAAAATATCATTAGGCTGAATTTCAAATACCTTGCAAAAAGCCACTATTTCTATATCTGTTATAAATCTTTTTCCGCATTCTATTCTTTGAATTGCATTTTTGTCTAAATCCAATCCAAAAAGCTGCAATTTTTCAGCAAGCTGTCTTTGACTGCATTTAGGATTTAATGCAAGTCTTAATTCCGCAATCCTCTTTCCGCATACATTATTCATATTTTCATTTTTATTTTTAAACATTTTTTATACTCCTTTGACATTTAGTGCTTGTCAATAAGAATATTTTATGCTATAATACACCTGTAATTGACATTTAGTGAGTGTCAATTGTGAATAATAAATTAAATAACGCAAGGAGCGATAAAAAATGAAAAAAGTTAAAAGATTAACAGCCGTAATACTGTCTGCACTTATGATGACAAGTGCATTTTCCGTACTGCCTGTAAGTGCGGCTGAGGTTGAAAGTAATACTTCGGCTGTGTCTTCAGATGAAAATTTTATAAGCGGTGACTATGAGTATTCATTACTTGATGACGGTACAGTTGAAATATCCAAGTATGTGGGTAATGATAGTGATGTAACTATTCCTGATGAAATTGACGGAAAAAAGGTTACGAGTATAGGCAAAGGTGCATTTGAAAACAATATAAGTATTAAAAATATTGAAATGTCAAACAATATACTATCAATATATGACGGTGCATATTATAATTGTCAATCATTAGAAACCATTAAACTATCTAACTCGTTGACAAAAATTTTGGTAGGAGCATTTGGAAATTGTTTATCATTAAAAAGAATAGATCTTCCGGATAGTTTATCCTATGTTGATGATTTTGCCTTTGGTAATTGTGAGAGTTTAGAAACAGTTAATTTTCCGGATAAACTTTCAGATAATGGCTTTTCAAAAGGTTTAGCAAAGTCTGTATTTGAAAATTGTATTAATTTAACATATGTTAAACTACCTGATAATTTACAATATATTGGTTATGGAGTTTTTTCAGGCTGTAATAAATTACAAAAAATCACTATACCGCAAGATGTAACTTCTATAGGTAATAAAGTTTTTTATAATTGCACTAATTTAAAAAGCATTATTATTCCTAAAGATGTTAGTTTTATAGCCCGTGATTCATTTGAAAATTGTAATATACTAACTATAAACGGCTACATTGGAACATATGCAGAAACTTATGCAAAAGAAAATGATTTTGAATTTATTGCAATAGATAAAACAATTCTCACAGGCGACGCTAACCAAGACGGTATTATAAATGTAAATGATGTTACATACTTGCAAATGCACATTGCAGGCAACAAAAACACCGACGGTTCTGCGCTTATTGACGAAACAAACAAGCAACTGTTTAACTGCGTTGATATGAACAAAGACGGTAAACTTTCGGTTTCCGATGTAACCGCATTGCAGATTTATATTTCAAACAACAACCAAAAAATCAATTAATACAAGAAAGGCTATCGCAAGGTTAAAATGCGATAGCCTTGTTTTATTTATAAGGAGTTATCCAAATATTTGTTGTAATATTTAATTATGATTCAGCAAATTGCTTGATAAATCATTCCGCTAAACCATAATTTTCCCCCAACTATTGAAAAATAATCAAAAAACAAAACAAGCGACCGAACACTTAAAATGCTCGGTCGCTTTTGTCAGCAATAATTATTTATGGTTGTTAGAGTGGCATTTACCTGCCATTGCACAGGATGCACATCCGCAGCCACAGCTGCCACAAGAAGATTTGCCCTTTTTCTTTGCTCTGAAATGGCTGATAATAATTGCGGCAACTACAGCAACAACTATAAGCAAAACAACTATTGTACCAATATTATCAAGTAAAAAAGTAAGCATATACATCCTCCTCTATCAAAATCTAAATTATTTTACCTTTACAGAAGTTTTTAATGTATTAGCCTCTTTGTATGGTCTTACGAGCATATAAATCATAAATGCAAGTACCAATACCGCAAAAATAAGACCGATAACATTTACATTGCCTGTAAAGAGTCCGCCAAACTGATTAATCATAAGAGCGATTGCATAAGCAAATACACACTGGTAAGCTACTGCAAAACATGTCCACTTAGCATTATTCATTTCTCTCTTCATAGCACCGATAGCTGCGAAGCAAGGAGCGCAGAGGAGGTTGAATACGAGGAATGAGAAACCGCTGATTGCTGTAAATGCAGCGCCGATTTCTGACCATCCGCCCGGATAAAGAATACCCATTGTACCAACGATATTCTCTTTAGCAACAAGACCTGTAACCGATGCTACGGCTGCCTGCCAATTGCCCCAACCAAGCGGAGTAAAGATCCAAGCAATGCAGTTACCGATAGCGGCAAGAATTGAATTGCTGATCTGATCCTCTGAAAGCATCTGGAACTGACCGTCAACAAATCCGAAGTATGTTGTAAACCAAACAATGATTGTTGAAAGGAGAATTATTGTACCGGCCTTTTTGATAAATGACCAGCCACGCTCCCACATTGAACGGAGAAGGTTGCTTACTGTCGGGAGATGGTAAGCGGGAAGTTCCATAACGAACGGAGCAGGATCGCCTGAGAAGATCTTTGTCTTCTTAAGCATAATACCCGAAACTACGATTGCAGCCATACCGATGAAGTAAGCTGATGTAGCAATCCACGGTGAACCACCGAAAATAGCACCTGCGATCATAGCAATAAACGGCATCTTAGCACCGCAAGGAATAAATGTTGTTGTCATAATTGTCATACGACGGTCACGCTCGTTTTCGATTGTACGAGAAGCCATGATACCCGGAACGCCGCAGCCTGTACCGACAAGCATTGGAATAAATGATTTACCTGAAAGGCCGAACTTACGGAATACACGGTCAAGTACGAATGCGATACGAGCCATATAACCGCAGCTTTCAAGGAAAGCAAGGAGTAAGAAAAGTACAAGCATCTGTGGAACGAAGCCGAGAACTGCGCCTACACCGGCTACGATACCGTCAAGGATAAGACCGTTGAGCCAATCGGCACAATTAATAGCGTCAAGACCGTCACCGATAAGAACAGGAATACCCGGAACCCATACACCGTATGTGCTTGCATCAGGAGCGCCATAGCCTTCCTTATAATTTGTATCAAGATAATTATCAACAGCTTCCTGTAACTGAGCCTTAGTTGTATCAGGAGTTTCTGTTACTTCAAGTGTTTCTTCGTCTTCTACAGAATAAGTAACGCTTGCGTCTGCAGGAGTTAAAGTAACGAGCTGTGAAAGAGCAGCTTTAGCAGCATCTTCAGAATAATTTTCATCTTCAAGATCAATTGCAGCTGCAATATCGTCATTACCGTATTCTTCATTGAAAGCTTCAATGATTGCATCTGAATCGCCGTAAGTTTCTTCTGCCTCTTCTGCCTGTGAAGTACCTATACCGAACAAATGCCAACCGTCACCGAACAATCCGTCATTTGCCCAGTCTGTTGCCATTGAACCTACAGTCTGCATTGAAATGAAGTAAACAAGGAACATAATTACGGCAAAAATCGGAAGGCCAAGCCAACGGTTTGTAACAACCTTATCAATCTTATCTGATGTTGAAAGGCTACCCTTGCTCTTCTTTTTATAGCAAGTCTTAATAATAGTAGCTATGTAAATATATCTTTCGTTTGTAATAATGCTTTCGCTGTCATCGTCAAGCTCTTTTTCGGCATTTTCAATGTCAGTTTCAACATGCTTTTTAATTTCGTCGCTAAGGTTAAGCTTTTCCATAACCTTATCATCACGCTCAAATACCTTGATAGCGTACCATCTCTGCTGTTCTTCGGGCATTTCGTGAACTACTGCCTCTTCAATATGAGCAATAGCGTGCTCAACAACACCGTTAAATGTGTGCATTGGAACAGTTTTTGTGTTCTCGGCAGCATCAATTGCAGCCTCTGCCGCTTCCATAATACCTGTGCCCTTCAAAGCAGAAATTTCAACAACCTTACAGCCAAGCTCTTTAGCAAGTGCCGAAGTGTCAATCTTATCTCCGCTCTTCTTTACAACATCCATCATATTAATGGCAACAACAACCGGGATACCGAGCTCTGTAAGCTGTGTTGTAAGGTAAAGGTTACGCTCAAGGTTAGTACCGTCAACAATGTTAAGGATTGCGTCAGGTCTTTGCTCGATAAGGTAGTTACGAGCAACTACTTCTTCAAGTGTGTAAGGAGAAAGTGAGTAAATACCCGGCAAGTCCATAATTACAACATCGTTGTGCTTTTTGAGCTTACCCTCTTTCTTCTCAACGGTAACGCCCGGCCAGTTACCAACAAACTGGTTTGAACCTGTAAGAGCGTTAAAAAGGGTTGTTTTACCGCAGTTAGGATTACCTGCAAGTGCAATTTTAATACCCATTAGTGTCTTCCTCTCATAAATTTAGTTATTTTAGACTAACTTAGTTATTTTAGACTAACTTAAAATTTAAAAATATCGGGGATAAACCCCGTATTTAACTTAAACAAGTTCAATCATTTCAGCATCGGCTTTACGCAAAGAAAGTTCATAACCTCTTACTGTAACTTCAATAGGATCACCGAGCGGCGCAACTTTACGGATATAAATTTCAACGCCCTTTGTAATACCCATATCCATAATTCTGCGCTTAATAGCGCCTGCACCGTTAAGTTTTGCAACTTTTACGGTTTCTCCGATTTTTGCTTCTCTCAGAGTTCTCATATTGTACCTCCATTAAATCATAATTTTGCTTGCCATTTCACGGCTGATTGCAACTCGTGCTCCTTTTACATTAACAATAAGGTTACCCGCCATTGAAGAAACAACTGTAACTGTGCCGCCAACAACAAAACCCAAGTTTTCAAGATGTGCACGAACCTCAGAGTTACCTCCGATTTTTTTAATAATGTTTTCAACGCCCGGATCGGCAAATGTTAAAGGCATAAGCTCACCATCCTCGCTATACAACATTAGTGCTAACTAACTTTGACAGTACAAAAAAGTTAGCACCCGCTAACTGATTATTAGTTTACTACTTTTATATTAAAAAGTCAATAAGTTTAATAAATTTAAAATAATTCAACACTAATTTCGTTAAATTGACAAATTTTATATTACTTAATTCGGTAAATTGATATATTCTTTTTAATACTTTTTTCGCATCTGTTGACCGCAAATCTTTTACATATCAATATTATGCAATTGCAAAGCAAAATATGAATTATTTTTATATAAACAATAAACAAGCGGTGGTTTTGCCACCGCTTGCTAAGGTTTTTATTTTTTAAAATTTGTCTTATACGAAATTTTATGTTACAATTTTAGAATATTCATAATAATGTAACTTTCAAATTTTGCATACAATAAAATTAATTTAAAGCTAAAAGGCGGTGAAGTAATGCACAAAAAGATTAAAATTTCAATTTTGGTTATGCTCTTAATTTTGCTTTGTACTCTTTTTAACGGTTGTATGAACCATATAAAGACCATTTCAGTCAATAACGAGGATTACTTTAATGCATTAAAATGCGATAATGATGAATATAATTTAGTTATATCCGAAAGTTCGGTAGTAGATAATCTCAATAACGGTTATGCTGCTCAAGCTGATGAACTGCTTGCAAAAAGCCTTATGGATAGTGGCAGGCATTATTATTGGTATCCACATTATATCACAACGATAGTAATAGCAGTTGACACAGGCAAAGTAAAAGAAAACATAAACAGCTTTAATTCTCTTGCAGGTGTTGAAGAAAAAATCTATATAGATTCAGATTATTATAATTACATTACCGCATCAATCGGCTATTCGCTTAAAAAAGAAAATTACCGTCTTGACGATGCCATTAATTACCTGAAAGAAATGGAAAGAAACGGCAGACTCAGCAACAGCAATACTGAACTTCCAATATGGATCTGCACCGATACACAGGCTGTTAAACTAAAACGAGGTAACAAAAATATAGACATTATTATTCCAAAAGATGGTACGCTTTCTTTTGTGCAAGGAATACTTTCACCATACCCACTATGTTTTGAAAACAATCTCTGCAATAATATAAATCAAAATGACTTGCGAACATATAACAACGCATCTCCCCTGTATCCTACCCAAGAAAAATATTCTAACGCTGTTATTTATACCGATTACCGGCACTTTAACGAGCAAGCAACAAATGTTATTAAAAAGATGAGGAGAACAGTTTTTGAGCAACGCAGATATTCAACAGCAGACGGACAAGAGCATATTTTGTCAGCAGTATTTTTCATTACATTAACAGTGCTGTGGATAGCTGTGCTTGGCTTGAGAGTAATTAACAAAAGGGTTAAATTATCTTTTATTATTATCGGTTCAATGCTTATTCTATGGCTTACAGCGAGGTGCATTAAGTGGCAAATTAATTCTCCGATGATTGAAAGACAGCTTTGGTACAGCTACTATCTTTTTCAATTCGGTATAGCAACAGGTCTGTTATATTTAACAAGCGTAACAGACAAACCAAGCAGCAACAAAATCATACCGCTGCGGATTCTGCCTTTTATAGTGGTTGAACTATTTCTGCTATGTCTGATATACACAAATGACTACCATCAGCTTGCTTTTTCGTTTTATAACGGAATTGAAAACGGTTCCTCTGAATACACCTACGGCATTGTATATTATTTATCTATGCTGTGCATTGGATTACAAACTTTCATTGTATTGTTGTGGCTTATAGTACGCAGTATAAAAAGTCCGAATAAGCTAAATATTTTTTACCCTGTTACTTTTTTCCTTTTGATTTTTTTATATACTGTTGCCTATGTAATGCGTCTGCCGTTTGCCTTTGAGGGTGATATGACGGTAGTTATCACATTTATTATCCTCGCATTTATGGAAGTATGCTTGCGCAGCAGTCTTATTCCCACCAACACAAAATACAAAAATCTTTTTAAAAATTCACCGCTTAAAATGGAAATTCTCAACAATTATTTTGAAAAAGAAATTACCGCAAATTTCGACTACTGTCTTACCGATAAACAAAAAGACAGCATTATTAACGGTAAAAATCCAATAAAACTTGATGAGAACACACTGCTTTTCAGCAAGAAAATTTCCGGCGGATATGTTGTTTGGCAGGACGATATTTCTCAGTTGAACAAAATGTATTCAAATACTAAAACTACTGTAGAAAAGCTAAGGGCAACCAATGCCTTAATCAGAAAAGAAGAAAAAGCAAGGCGAAAATACTTACAAAACGAGGAAAAAATAGACATTTGCAACAGTCTTGAGAGCGAAATTTCCGATAAACTCAAGTTGCTTTCCCGTTTACCTGAAAAGATGAAAAATCAAAACAATAATTCCCTGCTTACTGTCAAAGCCGCATTACTTTTGTGCTACATAAAACGCAGGTGTAATATGTTTTTTATTGCTCTTGAGGAAAAATATTTTTCCTCTGATGAGCTAAGTATGTATATAGACGAACTCGGAAGCTTTGCAGAATATTCCAAAGTAAAGCTGCTCTGCACCAATAACGGCAATAAAAAGCTTGACATTGAACACGCAAATCTTATGTATGAGTTTATGTACAACATTCTTGACGAAGCAACACAAACAAAATGCGAATACATATTTGCTCACACAGAAATATCCGATAAGGAAATTTCTATAAAGGTGATTAGCTCAACGAAAATCAACAGTAATATTTTTGATAAAAAATTTATGATTTCACTTGAAAAATCGGGTGGTAAAATCATCGAGCAAAATGATGACGATAACCTTGGCATTTGGCTTTTGCTTAAGGGTGGTGAAAAGCAATGAATTACATTTATTTTTATCCTGAATTTGTGCGAATTTTAGTTTGTATCTTGATAATTGCAGGCATTTGTATGCAATGCTTTGCATTTATATACAAATTTAACAGTGGAGCAAAAGGTTTTAAATATGTTTGCGAACTATCATTTGAATTTTCCGTAATACTGCTGCAATTTATTTATGGTTATATATATTCCTGCATTTATTACCAAACTAATATATCAATTTATTATCCCGAACAATATTTAGCTGTTGGGTACATAGCATCCATTTTGTTTTTAATTATGTTTATTGCAACTGCTGTTTATTTAAAGCAAGCACACATAACATTATCAATATGCTTTGCTCTGCCATTGCTGCCATTTGCAAATCATCTTGCAAACGGTACATTTACAGTTGTTCTTTTTACTGCACTGATAATGTTTATTATAAGAAGTGTACATTTAATATTAAAAGTAAGTAAATTAAAACGAAACACTATAACTCCGCTTTCTGTAAAGGAATCAATAGACGCACTCAATACAGGAATTTTATTTTGCAGAAATGACGGGCAGATTCTGCTTGCAAATCATTGCATAAGTAATTTGATGACGGAGATTTTTAATAAAGAATTTACAAGCGGAATAAAGTTTATAAACGAAATCCGTAATATTTCCAACATACAAAATCAGCAAACAGTTTGCAAAGTTAAAAATTCTTATTATATGATTAAACAAACCGAAATGTATATAAAGAAAAATCCATACTTTCTGATTACCTCCACAAATGTTACAGAACAGATGAATGCAATGCAGGAACTATTGAGCCTGAAAGCAAGACTTGTTCAAAAAGGTAATGAACTGAATTTTCAGCTAAATAATCTTGAAACCTCATGCAAAGAGGGTGCTCTGTTACAGATACGCACAAGAGTACACGATTTACTGGGACAAAAGCTTTCTGTACTTTTGCGAAAATTACAGAATAAAGATGATAATATAGACGCTGACGCTATTGAAAAATTCTGTAACAGTATAATGAAAGATATATTATCGGATGAAAAAAATGCATCTGATAAAAGTCTGATTCTCCTGCAAGAAGTAATGTCATCAATAGGTGTTGAGCTTGCAATAATCGGAGAAATGCCGTATGATAATGATATAGCCGCACTTTTTGTAGAAACAATACGAGAATGCAGTACAAATGCGGTCAGACATTCACTTGCCACAAAAGTGCGTGCCGAAATCAAGAGCAAGGATGGCATTAATTCTCTTAAAATCACAGATAACGGAACAAATACCTGTACTACAATCCAACTTGGCACAGGACTTTCCGGACTTAAAAATAAAGCAGAAATGCTCGGTGGAACCCTCAGTGTTACACCATATCCGCATTTCGCGGTTGAGTTAACCGTAAAGGAGGGTGAAAACTATGATTAAAGTATTGATTGTTGACGACCACACTTCTGTCAGAGAAGCTTTTAAAGCAATGTTTGAGGAAAAAGATGATTTTTGCGTTGTTGGCGAAAGTGCAAATGCGAACGATTGTGTGCTTTTATGTGAAAGACTAAGTCCGGATATTGTACTGTTAGATGTATGCACAGAGGGCTACTCCTCCGGACTTGTTGCTACGGAAAATATCAAACAGAATTTTAAAGATATTAAGGTAGTGGTTATGAGCGGCTTTGATGAAATATCTTATTCTCCTCGTGCTAAAGAGGCAGGTGCAGACGCATTTGTATATAAAAGCAAAAGTATGACATTTTTTATTGATACAATACGAAAAGTGCTCAATGGAGAAAAATATTTTCCTGAACCCAAAACAATTCCTTTGCCAAAGGGTGAAGCTCCTTTTACTGAAAGAGAAATGCAAATTCTCAGATTAATTTGCAAGCATAAATCAAGAGGAGAGATTGCCTCGGAGCTTTATATCTCGGAAAACACAGTAAAATATCACATTGGTAATCTGCTTTCAAAAACCGGATGCTCAAGTGTTGCTCAGCTTGCAATTATTATGATTTCAAGCGGTTACATCAACCCTCTATATTAAAATATAACAAAATATAACTTTACCACCTTTTATTTACAGTAATTTTGCCAAAACTACCCAAATGGGTAGGGCAAAATATTATAAGTTGCTGTACAATATAATTGTATCAAGGATATATCTCCTGTACAAATATATTGAAAAGGTGGTTTTTTTAATGAAAGGAAAAGGATTACTTAAAGTCGTTGGTATTTTAATGATTATCGGCGGTGCACTTTCTATTATCATGAGCATTATTGCCATTGCAGGTGTAGGTGCTTTAACTTACTTAGCAGACGGCGACCTTTCCTCTGCTCAACTTAATCCGACAATAATTTATACTTCATGTGTTGTTATGATTCTGGGTTCGGTTGCTGAGCTTATTGCAGGTATCATTGGTGTAAAAAATTGTGCAAAGCCCGAAAAAGCAACCTCGTGCTTAGTGTTCGGTATTATTGTTGCAATATTTAATTTACTCGGCATTATTATTGGTGCGGTTGGCGGTAGTGGCTTTAATTTCGTGTCACTCGTAATAGGCCTTGTATTACCTGTACTCTTTATTGTTGGTGCGGTAATGAATAAGAAGTCTAACTGATAGAAAATTACAAGGCAGATGTGTTTTTACTCATCTGCCTTTATTTGTTTTATAGAATATTATTATTTTGAAAATGAAAAAATCGGTTGTGATTTTATTGTGTATGCTCAATATATTTTTATTTAACAGTTGCAAAGATAAAAACAAATCAACTTTTTCACCTCAGCTTGAATATATAAGCATAAGTTGTAACCATTCAAACTATAATTATTGTTATAGCTTTACAGCATACACAAAAGACAATAATGCTTACTTTTCAGCAGATTGTACCATTGAGAATTTTGAATTAAGCGGTAAGCATATAGAATTTGAAAATAAAAAAATAGCTTATAATGAGTTTTTAAAAATTCAAAATTTCGCAAAAAAAAATAATCTTTATAATTTATATAGCAATCATAAAAATATAACATACGATGCTTGCGACATAACTACATACTCAATCACGACAAAGTGGGAAAATCAGCAAGAACTTACAGTATCAGATTATAGCTTTGATACTGATATTCAAAACTATTTATATTTATTAGCAAAAAAATATTGCAATTCAAAATAAAGGAGGAAAAAATATGAAAGCAAAACTCTCAAAAAAACTGCTCAGCATTGGGCTTTCGGTACTTATGGCTGTTTCTGTATTGCCGTTGTCGCTTATATCAACAAATGCAGTAACCTGTAACATAAAAATCAGCAATATTACCTACCCACGACCTGACGCAAAACCTGATCATAATATTAAATACAGCGGTAATTTAAAGTACGAATTACTTGGTACAGTTTGGAGTTCAGACAACGACAGTATTAGTGCTTCAGTTGAACCAAAAGAATTTGAAAATTTCTATAAAACTCTTTTCGGTTCAATGAGTGATCAACTGAGTGAAGAAATGAATGACCTTCCAAAGTTTGTTGATACAAAAAGTTATTATTTTTATTCTATATTTGTTGTAAGAAATCAAACAATACCATATGGAATGCAAGCAGATGTTGAATTTTATGATACAGATAACAATTCGCTTGAAGCATCGGAAGAAAGAATGTTTATGCCTGTATCCACATTGAAAAGTCAGCTTCCGGATGATACTTATATTGATCCCAATTATCTTTCCGATAACGATACTGTTTTAATTTGTATGACAAAAAGAATTATTTGTTCTCCTAAAGACCATATCCACACAAGCGGAGCAACGGGATATGACATTTTTGAGCATTATGAGTTATGCAAAACCTGCGGTAAAAAAATGCTTGATACGGTTTATACTCATAGCGAATCATCTTATAAAGGAAGAGAGCATTGGTATGTTGACAAGCAGCCTACCAATACAACAGATGGCAGATGGTATAAAAAATGCGGCGGCTGCAATTATGAATTTGATTCACTTACAATTCCCAAAAAAAGCAATCAGATTATTGTTAAAAGCTATGACGAGCTTAAAGCCGCACTTGCAAAAGGCGGAAAGCAATGGATTACTATAAATTTTACCAATAGTTACAATGGCTATGAAGTTATAGAAGACTCAAAACGAAATAATGAGTTATGCTTAGATGATCCAAAAGCTGAAATTACTATTAATATGAATAACTTTAAAATTTCAAGGGAAACCCTTTATGATGATTGTCTTTTTAACATTAAACGTGGTAGTCTTAGAATACTTCAGTTTGATACTTCAAGTTTAAACGATAACAACACTACATTCAGTTTTTTCTCAGGAAACAATAACAGATGTATATTTAATGTTGCAAAGGGTGCAAGCCTAAGATTGAGCAATATAAAGGGTGTAGCAAGAAGCACAGAGTTTTACTATGATTTTCCTTGCGTTATTTCAAAAGGAAATCTGCAAATAGACGGTGGCATATATACAACATATACCGAAAAACCGGCTATAAACATTACGGGAGGCAATGTCACCATTAACGGCGGTAAATTTGAAGCAACATCAAAAGGCCCTGTAATCGGTACTTTAGTTAAAAACGCTTACGAGAATGACTATAAAAATATAACTATTAATAACGGTCATTTTGGCGGACTGTATAATGCGATTGTATTTGATGAATATACAACCGCTACAATTAACCAAGGTAACTTTGAATATGATGACTATTATGAACGTAAACAGGCATTTGGCGTTGTAGCAAACGGCGGTAAACTCACAATCAACGGCGGAAACTACTATGCTACAAAAGCTGCTGTTGAAGCAACAAATATGCAATCATTTAACATTAACGGCGGGTATTTCAAACTATTTGATGAAAATAATTATAATTTTGAAGGTGCTGTGTGCATAAAAACAACATCAGATTATGATTATCTCCCCGTTATCTCAGGTGGCACATATGTAGGCTCTTACGGAATTACTTTCTTGCAAAAGCCCAAAATAACTGACCAATGGTTAGCAAGAAGGGTTGATTTTTCAAATGTAATATCTTCAAAGTGCAAAGTATATGATGACGAAAAAAAAGTTGACATAAATATTGTATCAAACTCATTAGGTAAAAAATATCTTCAAATAATAGCTCCAAATCCGGTTATTACAACTCAGCCCACAGACGGGTATTCTCCAAACCTTGGTGACGCTGTTACCTTTGATATTAATGCAACAAATGCAGACACATATAAATGGCATATTATTGATGAAAATGGCAAAGAAATTGACTGGCTCTATATATTAACCAACGGATACGGTGAGCTTTCCACATCATTCGGAGGCAAAAAATTATTTATTACCAATGTCAGCGACTGGCTTAACGGCAAACAGATATACTGCGATGCTATAAGTGGCAATAATACCGTACATTCAAATATAGTAAATATCAAAATCGACAAAAAGCTCAAATATATGAACGATATTTACTTTGACAATTTTGATGAGATGTGTAATAACAAAACAATCGGTGATTACAAAAAGCCTAAAACCTCCGAAAATGCCCTATACACGATTGGTGAAGTAGAGTGGGCAAAGTACGGAAAGCGTCTTGATGACAGCTACAAAATTTCTATAGGCGAAAAACTGAGTCTTGCACTTGAGATTATTCCAAAAAGCGGTTATGAACTGAACAACAACATTTACGGAAGAGTAAATGGCATAGACAGCGTAGGCACATTAAAAAGAGCAAACGGAAAAAGGTATATGATATTTGACATCAATGTTAGCGTGCCGGACAAATACAAAACCCAGAACATTGAGGTTAATATTAAAGCTCCAACAGTTGGTGCTGCACCTGCCAAAACGGCAAGTTGCGTTGCCGGCAATGTAAATATCAACAAAATTGAATGGTCACCGACTGACAGTAAATTTATAAACAATAAATCCTATACAGTAAAAATTGAGGTTACTCCTATTTATGGGTGGGGCGATATTGAAACAGTTACGGCAAAGGTAAACGGCAATAATGCTAAATTCATAAAAGAAGGCGGCGGAAAAAATAAGAAATATTATATTAGCTATACATTTGATAAACCAAGCGATGTTCTCCTTGGTGACATTGACGGTAACGGAACGCTTTCTATTCTTGATGTTACATTAGGTCAAAGACACCTCGCTGGTAATGTGGTACTTTCAGAAACTCAGAAACAAGCGGCGGATATAAATTGCGACGGTCAGATTAATGTAAACGATATGACTCAAATTCAGATTGTAATTTCAAGTGGTGTTGGATTATAAATACAAGAAAGCAAATTGAAATCTATCACAATAATGATTACGGATATGAACAGATTTCAAATCTCACCGGCCTATAGCAAATACAAAGAAAAAATATTAATTCGAGTAGTTAGTTGAATGCAGTCGCAAAATCGGTGAATTCAAAACTTCCAATGCAAAGCTGTTTCTCATCAAATTACAGGAAGAAGCTCGAACAGCACTCACATCATTACGGTGTGAGTGCTGTTTCTGTCTGATGTATTTTATGTGATAAAGGTTTTGCCTAGGAAAAATATGTAAGAAAAAAACGCAGATTGTAAAATGTGGTGACCCCCAAAAGTTAGATTTGAAAGCGTAGTGGCTTTTAGCTGCTACGCTTTTGTTATGCAACTAAGGCATTAATCCTGTACTCAACCGGACTTAACCAGCCGAGTTTCTGTTTGATTCTCTTGTTGTTGTAGTAATCAATGTATTTGATAATTGCTTGTTTAAGCTCTTCATAGCTGTAATAAACTTTTCCATAATATATTTCTTGCTTTAATATTCCAAAGAAATTTTCCCTAAATTGCCAAAGTGAAGTTCGGATTTTTGAGGAAAAAACGAGAAATACCACG
>ERZ772991.1659-NODE-1659-length-18359-cov-3.686571_pt1 | contig 18359 bp, 10 predicted proteins | sample MGYA00511128_ERZ772991 | MGnify/ENA primary metagenome ERZ772991 (study PRJEB29015, sample SAMEA2737655) | human gut metagenome | biome: human gut; feature: human-associated habitat; material: faeces | place: China | collected 2012 ... | reverse complement strand
GGTGCGCGAAAGCCTCCCATGATGACCGGATTTCAGGCAGAGGAGAACTTGACCGGGCGAGCCCCCAAAAAATGTGCGAAAAATCCTGGACGTTATCTGTATAATAGACGCTTCACGCTGTTTGCCTGCCATTCCCTCTTCTAGGGGAGGCAATGTGCTCTGCATTCAGCCTGACCGCAATCGCTCTGTCTGACAAGCCCCCAGCCTTGGAGGCGGGACGATAGCGGCGAGACTCTGGGCAACATACCGCGCCACGGTTCATGCTGGGCTTCCAGCCCCAAGCCGGAACGGCCCTGCTGCTGAGTGGTGGACACAGGGTAGTAGGCGATGTAGCTGGCGGTATGGCACTTGCTCCTGTTTGTTACATTGTTCCTAACGTTCTTGTCGAAGCTATAGCGCCCACACCAGTACTTTTTACCGTCAGCCATGACCAGTCAGCTGCAGGCCATTGCTGTCCAGTCAAACGCTACCTCCTGCCCGTTGCCTTGAGCGCTCTGATGGCGACTTCAGTAAGCACTCAACAACCTCCTCTATGGGTAAAATCAGCTCAGGGGAACCGCCACTTCCCGTTACCCATAGATTTCCCTCAGGAAGGGGCGAGATGTCAATGTACGTCACGGGACTACGCAGGATGCAAGAACTCCGAAAAAGTTAAGCCCCGCAAGGACTTATGGTCTTTGCGGGGCTTAACTGAGAGAAATTTCTGGCTCCCCAAGACGGACTTGAACCGCCAACCTAGTGATTAACAGTCACCCGCTCTGCCGATTGAGCTATTGGGGAACGAACGGGATGCACCCTACACTTGAAGACAGTTTCCGTCAAGGAAAAAACCATGTCTTCTGAAAAAAGTGCTATTGGGCATCGCTGGCACCCTGCGTTTCGGGAAAATCAGCCAGAGCCGCGGTGTCGGCCTGCTTTTCGTACTCTGCCAGGCGTTTTTTCAGGCTGGCGATGGAACGCTTCAGGGCCCTGGCTCCGAGCATGAGGCGCAGCGGGGCCGGATTCTGATCAACGCTCGCGATGATGAGCTTCGCCATACGCTCGGGATCGCCTGGGGCGAGGCCGTTGGCCGGATTAAGCATGCTGAGAAAAGCGTGGGCGGGCGTGCCGTCATAGGCCGGGATATCCCTGGCCACCTTGGCATTCCCGTAACGGAACTGGGTACGGGCTCCGCCCGGTTCCACGATGGTCATGCCGATACCGAAGGGAGCTATTTCCCGGGCCACGGCCTCGCAGAAGCCCTCGATGCCGAACTTGGTGGCATGGTAAACGGAACTGCCGGGATACGCCACGATACCGCCATACGAAGAAATCTGAATGATACGTCCGGAACGCTGGCGGCGCATGTGGGGGATGGCTGTGCGGATGAACTGCATGGATCCCACAAGGTTGGTCGCAATGATGTGGTCGATTTCAGAATCAGACACCTCTTCAGCCGCGCCGAAGAGGCCGTAGCCCGCGTTGCTGACAACGACGTCCACCTCTCCCTCAAGAAAGGCATGATCCACAAGAGAGTGGATGTCCTGTACCTTGGTCAGATCCAGGCATTCCGCCTTGAACGTCCAGGGATACTGTTTAAGAAGATCTGCGACCTTGCCACGGTAACGCACGGTTCCGATGACCCGGTCGCCCCGTGCGAGAAGCTGTCCGGCCATAGCTTTGCCGAGGCCGCTGCTCACCCCGGTAATAAGCCACGTTCTCTGTTCCATGACTTTTCCCCCTTCACGTTTCTGCCCAACGGGGCAAAGCCCCGCCCTCTTTGGGCTTTCCAAGGGTATACAAAAAAAGCCGGACTTTCAACTATATCCCAAAATCAGGAAAAATTCCAGTATCTTTCCGATTTTCCCCGATAGCACAAAAAGACACGAAGCCGTAACAAAAGCGCAAAAAATATTTTCCAGAGGGAAAAAACGGAAGGAGAAAGGCAGTTTCGGGATCCCGGGCAGGCAGTCAGGAGCTTCCCCCATGAAGCACTTTCACCGTACAGGCCTGCAGCTGCTTTTCCCCCGGCCGGCATGGCCCGGCAGACGGTATCAACATGGCGGCATCCCGCCGGCAGCCCCAGACGCCTGAGCGCAAAACAGGCCGGAACCCGCGGAGGTCCCGGCCTGTTTTCAGTCAGAAAAAGATGGCGGGGCTAGCCGATGCGGCTGCCGTCCGGCATGGGCACGGAAGGCGCGATCAGGGTCAGTTTCCCGTCCTTCTCGGCTGTCAGCACCATGCCGTTGCTCATGGCGCCGCGGATCTTGCGGGGCTCGAGATTGAGTACGGCAATGACCTGCCTGCCGACAAGTTCCTCAGGCTTATAGAACTCGGCGAGCCCGGAAAGAATCTGACGGGGCTGTCCCTCACCGAAATCGATCATGAGGCGCAGGATGCGGTCGGACTTGGGAAGCTTTTCGCAGACTTTGACCGTGCCGACCCTGAGGTCACAGGCCTTGAACTGATCGAAGGTCACATTGGGGAGAACCGCTTCGTCCTTTTTGGCGTCGGCGGCGCCTTCGGCCACCTTCTTCGCGGCCGCGGCCTTCTCCATCTCGGCCTTTGACTCCTTCTCAAGAAGTTCAAGCATGGCCTTTGTATCGATGCGGGGGAAGATATTGGAACTGGGCGCCACTTTCGTGCCGGGATAGAGGCCGCCGAAGCAGGCGATCTCATCATCGATGGTCAGATTGGGCTTCTCGCCTTCCTTAATCTCCTCGCCGAGCTGCTGCAGCATGAGGGTGGCAGCGTGGGGCATAACGGGCCACAGGGCCAGAGCCACCTTGCGCATGGAAGCCAGGAGCACGTAGAGCACGGTCTTGAGGCGCTCGGTCTTCCCCTCCTTGGCGAGGGCCCAGGGGGCCTGGGTGTCAACGTACTTGTTGAGCGCGCGGACGAGTTCCCAGAGGGCGTCAATGGCGCGGGCGAAGTGCACGTTGCCGAAGAGATCCGAGAAATTGCGCAGGGCCGTGCTGCAGAGGTCGGTGATGGCCCTGTCCTCTTCCGTCTTGTCCCTCGGCTGGGGCACCACGCTGTCCTCGTACTTGGCGGTCATGGTCAGCACGCGGCTGAACAGGTTGCCGAGATCATTGGCGAGGTCGGAGTTGATACGGGTGATAAGGGCATCGTAATTGAAGTTGGCGTCGGAGCCGAAGTGCATCTCGGCGAGCATGAAGTAGCGGAAGGCGTCGGAGCCGAAGAGCTCAATCATGCGCTCCGGATGGACGACGTTGCCGAGGCTCTTGGACATCTTGGTGTCGCGCATGAGCCAGTAGCCGTGCACGTTGAGGTGCTGATACACGGGCAGTCCGGCGGAATGGAGCATGCAGGGCCAGAAAACGCCGTGGGGCTTGAGGATATCCTTGGCTACCAGGTGCTCGCCGGGCCAGTACTTTTTGTAGTCAGGTCCGTCAGGCCAGCCGAGAGCGGTGATATAGTTGAGGAGCGCGTCGAACCAGACGTAGGTGACGTAGTCCTTGTCGAAAGGAAGCTCGATGCCCCAGGAGAGACGGCTCTTGGGACGGGAAATGCAGAGGTCCTCGAGACCGCCGGAATCGATGAGGCCAAGAAGTTCTGAGCGGTAGCGGTCAGGACGCACGAAGTCCGGGTGATCGAGCACGTACTGCCTGAGCCAGGGCATGTACTTGGACATGCGGAAGAAATAGTTCTTCTCCTTGATGTACTCGGGCTTGGTGAGATGCTGCGGGCAGAGGCCGTTGACAAGTTCCTTTTCGGTATAGAAGCGTTCGCAGCCCGTGCAGTAATGGCCGCCGAACTCGCCGAAATAGATGTCGCCGTTGTCATAGACTTTCTGGAGGAACTTCTGGACGAGGCGCACGTGCTCCGGGTTGGTGGTGCGCATGAAGTAGTCGTTCTGGATATCCAGTTTCGGCCAGAGATTCCTGAAGTGCGAGCTTATCTCGTCGACAAATTCCTGCGGGCTCCTGCCCTGCTTCGCCGCGGACTTGGCAATCTTGTCACCGTGCTCGTCGGTGCCGGTGAGGAAGCGCACATCCTCGCCCCTCAGCTTGTGAAAACGGGCAAGGGCGTCGCAGACGACCGTGGAATAGGCATGGCCGAGATGCGGGTTGGCGTTGACGTAATAAATCGGGGTCGTGATATAAAAAGTCTTAGTCTCCATTCTCCCTGCTCGCTTGTATGTTTGCGGACGCGGATGAGGCGTCCTGCTTTTCTGATCGTTCAGCCCTGTCACCCTGGGGGTGCTTTCCCCCTTCCTGACGGTCGCGCCTGCGCCCGCCTTTCGGCTGACCCGCTTCCGGGCGGGTGCTTTCTCGGAAGGGGGTTCCGCCGCCCGCGGCCGGATCCGGGCTCGCCGTCTGTTCTCCGGGATGCAGGGATGATCCCCTGCGCCCCGTCACCATGCGCCCGCGCACGGGATGACGGTGATGCTTCCTGCGGGGACGTGCCTCATCCTCGCCGGGCTCCATGACCGGGCCGTCGGGAATGGCCGGGCTCTGAGCCTCGTTTTCCATGCCCGGGGGAAAATAGTCGTCAAAGAAGTCGGGATCCGTGACGCTCTCTTCCGTGGCCTGCAGAACCATAAGATCGTGCTGGGGCTGCTGGGGCTTCGCGGGCTGGCCGGCCTGCCCCTGGCTGCACGGCGGCTGCTCGGGGCGCGTGGGACCGAGAGCCTTCCATTCTTCCAGCGAAAATTTAACTTCCTCGTTCTGGTCGGTGAGACAGGTCACGTCGTTGCAGAACATGTTGGTGCGGATGACCCGCAGGGGCCCCCGGCTCGTCTGATAGCGCTTGCCGAGGCGCGGGCTGTCCCTGTGGAAGGCATCGTAGCTCTCCTGCTCGTAGGCGAGGCAGCAGAGGAGACGGCCGCAGATGCCGGACACCTTGGTGGGATTGAGGAAGAGATTCTGCTCCTTGGCCATGCGTATGGTGACGGGAGCGAACTGCCTCAGGTACCTGCGGCAGCAGCAGACCATGCCGCAGTTGCCCACGGCGCCGACCATCTGGGTTTCGTGGCGCACGCCGATCTGCCTGAGCTCAATGCGCACGCGGTACTCGTGCACAAGATCCTTGACGAGTTCGCGGAAGTCGATGCGGGCGGGCGCCGTAAAGTAGAAGATGAACTTGCTGCGGTCGAGGAAGACTTCCACGTCCACGAGCTTCATGTCGAGATGCCTGCGGTTCACGCAGTCCTGCCAGAAATTGCGGGCCCTGCCGGCCAGCACCTCATTGGCCTTCTCCTGCTCCAGATCGGCTTCTGTGGCCCTGCGCACCACGTGCGGCAGGGAATCTTCCTCGAGATTCTCGAGATCGGCATGGGGACCGGAGACAACGCGTCCCAGGGTCTGCCCCTGATCCATTCCGACCACGGCCCTGTCTCCGCGGGCGAATTCCTCGTCCGCCTGAAAATAGCTGGTCTGGGCAAGCTTATGATAAGATAAACCGTATATGGGCATATAACTGATAGTTCCTCGGTTGTAAGTCGGGCTAATTTCGCCCATCTGCAGGGCCCTGTCAACTTTCAGGCCCTTTGCGGCGCCACGCTCCCGTCACATTCTGCGCACAGGCTTGCCTCTTTCATATGGGTATATACCTTTCTTCCCAGAGATTGCCTTTTCCGCCGACCTGGGCCACTATACGCACATCGGCACGCTTTTTGCCAGACTTTCCCCGCAGCCGACACCCAAAGGCGCTGGTCCGGGCGGCCAAACTTTTTTCTGGAGCATTCCATGAATAAGGAACAACTGAAGCAGAGCATTGACACGAGCATCCCTGTACTCGGCCCCCGCAAAATCGAATCCCCCCTCCCCCTCTCCGTGTGGGAAGACCACATGCATTATCCCCTCGTGGTGGATCAGAGCCTCTACGCAGAGGCGGAGGAACCCACGACCCTGGAATTCGAAGCCGCAGGCCCGCGCAGGCACCTTTACTTTGACCCCCTGCGCACCAAGGCGGCCGTCGTCACGTGCGGCGGCCTGTGCCCCGGACTGAACGACGTCATCCGCGCCATTGTCATGGAAGCCTACCATCACTACCACATGGCCGGCGTCCTCGGCATTCCCTTCGGCCTCGAGGGCTTCATTCCGAAATACGGGCACCGCTACATCGAGCTCACCCCTGACAAGGTAAGGGACATCCATCTTTTCGGCGGCACGGTGCTCGGCTCCTCCCGCGGGCCGCAGGATCCCGGCGAGATCGTCGACACCCTGGAGCGCAGCAACGTCAACATGCTCTTCATCATCGGCGGCGACGGCACCATGAAAGCCGGACGCGCCATCTTCGAGGAAGTGACGAGGCGCAACCTCAAAATCGCCATCATCGGCATCCCCAAGACCATCGACAACGACATCTGCTTCATCCAGGAGTCTTTTGGCTTCCAGACCGCCGTGGCCAAGGCCGCGGAGGCCATTGAGTGCGCGCACACCGAAGCTCTCGGCTGTCCCTTCGGCGTGGGCATCGTTAAGCTCATGGGCCGCGAGTCCGGCTTCATCGCCGCCCGCGCCGCCCTGGCCATGAAGGAAGTGAACTTCGTGCTCATTCCCGAGGCCCAGTTCACCCTCGATGGCGAGGGTGGCCTCCTCCCCGCCCTGCGTGAGCGTCTCGAAAACCGCGGACACGCCGTCATCGTGGTGGCCGAGGGCGCAGGACAGCACCTCCTCTCCCGGACAACGGCTCACGACGCTTCGGGCAACCGCGTGCTGGGCGACATAGGCGCCTTCCTCAAGGACGCCATCAAGAATTACTTTAAGGATGACCCAGTCGTGCATCCCAGCATCAAGTACATCGACCCGAGCTACATCATCCGTTCCGTGCCCGCCACTGCCGGCGACAAGGTCTACTGCGGCTTCCTCGGCCAGTACGCCCTGCACGCCGCCATGGCCGGCCGCACAGGTATGGTTGTGGCCCAGCTGCAGGGCCGCTACGTGCACCTGCCGCTCGAGCTCGTGACCAAGGAGCGCAGGCACATCAACATCCTTTCCGATTTCTGGCGCGCCGTGCTTGAGTCAACGGGCCAGGGCTGCCTCAAGGGCATGCAGCCCGATCTCGGCAAATAAAGGGACTTCTTCAGACCGTCTGTTACAGGGGGGACCGCTCACGCGGTTCCCCCTTTCCGTTTTCCGGTCCGTTGACGCACTTTCCGGCAGGACGTATTCACAAATACTCTGCGGCGGGCAGAACGCTTTCCGCCGCCATGCTGTCAGACGGAGGATACCCATGTCAGGAATGCACCAGATAAAAGCGTCCGCCGGCGCGGGAAAGACATACACCCTCACGAGGGAATTCTTAAAGCTTCTCGTGAAGTGTTCCCCCGGAGGCGTGAAACAGGACGCCTGCCGCGCCAGGATCAGGGAGGAGCAGGAAGCCGGTCCCGGAGAGCCCGACGACTGGCGGGGCATCCTGGCCATCACCTTCACCAACGCCGCGGCCACGGAAATGCAGGACCGCGTGCTCACCGTCCTCAAGAAGATAGCCCTCAGCTCCGGGCAGAAGGACGGGGATCCCGTCACCCCGGAGGCGGCCAGGGTCTGGATAGACCGCATCCTCCGTGACAGGGACAGCCTCAACATTTCCACCATCGACAGTCTCCTGAACCTCATTCTGCGCCTGTGCGCCCTGCCCGAGGGACTGCCTCCCGACTTCGCGCCCGTCTTCAACATCGAAGACATCCTCACCCCCTGTCTGGACACGCTCATGGATCAGGCCTGGCAGGGTGACGCCGAGCTCAGGAAGCTCATCGAAAGGGCCTGGAACCAGCTCATCATCGAGGACCAGCAGAAGGGCTTCCTCGCGAGGGGCACCATTGAGAAGAGACTGACGAACCTCATGCCGCTCATCTTCAGCGGCACGCTGCAGGATCCCCGCGTGAAGGAAGACGACGGGGACGGTCAGGGAAAGGCTTTCCTCATCACGGAGCCGAAGGATTTCGAAGAAGCCGTCTCCGGCTACAAACAGGCCATCTATACGAACGCGAAACAGCTCCTGAGGCTCGACGCTCCCCCCGCTCCCATGAACAAGACATATACCAAGGGTCTCAGGAAGGCCGCTGACGCCTTTCTTGAAGAATGGAAGGCCCTGGGTGGAGAGAATGAGCCCGCGTCACCGGAGGACTTCGCGAAAATCCGCATCAGGGCCGGAGACAAAAGGCTCGGCAGCAAAAGCCTGAGATACGAAGAAGCAAAAATCAACAAGAGCGCAACCGCCGGCCCCGCTGACATCGAGCTCCGCGATGGCCTGCAGCGGGAGCTCTCGGAAAACACCGCCGACTTCGACCTCGTGGATCGTCTCGCGGGCAGCACGGCCGTCTACGGCTGCTTTCTCGATCTCGCCTGGCGCGTGTACGATCTTTATAAGGAAGCCGAGAAGAACGGCACGGTTCTCAACGACAGCATACCCGGCCGCGTGCGGGACATCCTTGAAAACGGGGGCGTCCCCGAGGCCGTCTGCCGGCTTGGGATCCGTCTCAGGCACTTTCTCATCGATGAGTTCCAGGACACCAACGACTCCCAGTGGCAGGCCCTGAGGCCTCTCGTCATCGAGGCGCTCTCCGAAGGCGGCACGCTCACCTGGGTGGGAGACGTGAAGCAGGCCATTTACGGATTCCGCAGCGGCAATTCCGAACTTTTCGGCAGGGTGGCCAGGGATCCGGAGCTTCTGGCTCCGTCCGGCACCCCGGTGCTCCAGAACCTTCCCCGCAACTACAGAAGCTATAAAGAGATCATCGCCTTCAACAACGCCATCTTCTCCGCTCTCGGAAAGCGGGAAAACGCGTTGGAAGTCCTTCTTTCCCGCTTCGGCGGCGAGGGGAAGGAAAACATCCAGTCTTTCAGCTGCGGCGAGGTGCCGGGCCTCTGCGATCAGCCGGACGGCCCGGCTCCGGCCGAAAACCTCACGGACTTCTTCGCGGCCAGGGTCGCGGACACATATAAGGACGCGTCCCAGGAATGCACGCCGGACACGAAGGAAGGCGGCTCCGTCCACCTCGTGAACTACGCCAGCAGGCCGAAGAACAGCGAAATAGATGCCGGAGAAGCGGATCCCATAGAGGAAGGCGTGGTTGAGGCCCTGCGCACGGAACGCGAAGCCGGGCACGGCTGGGAGGATATGCTCGTTCTCGTGCGCACGGGAAAAAGCGCCCAGTCCCTGGCCCGACGCCTCTCAGCGGAAAATATTCCCGTTGTCACGGAAGACAGCCTTCTCGTCAGGGATCACCCCCTCATCGTGCAGTCCGAGGCCCTCCTCACCTTCCTGCTCAATCCCCAGAACGACACAGCCTTCTGGACCGTGGTCACGGGCAGCATCTTTTCCCACTGCCTCTCGGACGGGGAAGGCGTCTCCCGCCGCGATCTCGACGATGACATCATCAGCCTCCTCGCGGACGAAAACAGCAGACATCCCAGAAAGCAGGATGATCCCAGGCCTCCCGTTCCGCTGTACGAACTCTGGCGCGCGGCCCATCCCCGGATTTTTGAGGAGCACATCGCTCCCCTCCTCCGGAGCCTTCCGGTCATGACCGTCTATGACATCCTCTGCGAGTGGTACAGGCACGAGGACGTGTTCAGCCGCTTTGAGGAATCCGCGCCCTTCCTGAAGCGCTTCCTTGAAATTATCAGCGCCTGCGCGTCCCAGGGCATCATCTCCCTTTCCGACTTTCTTACCCAGTGGAAGGAACACGGCGGCGAGGAAAAGGTGCCCATGCCCGAAGGCATGCAGGCCGTGAGCATCATGACCGTCCACAAGTCGAAAGGCCTCCAGGCCCCCGTGGTCATCTACCCCCTGCTTGAAAAGAGGCGCACCCACCGCGGGAAACTCGGCTTCATCGAATACACCGACCATCTGAACAGAACCTTCCGCGGCCTGGGCGAGACAGGAACACGGTACCCGCAGGGAGCGTATCAGGCGCTCGCCATGGACGGCTTTGAGACCCTCAACACCTTTTACGTAGCCTTCACGCGCGCCGAAAAGGATCTCTGGGTTCTGTACTCGGAAAAGGACAGCCTTCTCGGCCCCATGATGGCCGCCATGCTCACCTCCTGCGCCGGCGCTCCGGGCGTGCCCGAAGTTGTGTTAGAGGGAGCCGGAGAGCTGGAAACCGGAACAGATGACGGCGAAACGCCGGACGATACAGCCGGAGAGGCGGAGAGCGGAGACGGGGAAGCCGGAAGCGGCGAGCGCGTCATGCGGGGCTGCCTGACGGACACCCCCCGCTGGGGCGGGGAACAGGAGGAAGACGGCGGCCCCGCGTATCCTGACGATCCCGGATATCCGGACTGGAGAACCGTGCCCGACGAGGACGGCTTTGAGATGACCGTGTTCGATGATGACGTGCCTCCGGAAGACGCCTGGCCGCCCGAAGAAAGCCCAGAAGGGGAAACGGCCGCGCCGGAAAACGAAATTCCGCCCCTTCCGGAACCGTTTCCGGAAGAGAGCGGCGCGGAAGAAAAGCCCTGGGTTCCCATGAGCTGGGTGCCGAAACTCCACGTGCATCTCGACTACATGGACGAAAGCCATCCCCTGAATCCGGCCCGCGAGCAGGGTATCTTCATCCACTCCTGCCTCGAGGAGCTCGCGAAGCTCCCGGCCGCGGCGAGAGACGTAGATCTTGTGCTCAGCCGGAACTTCCGCAAAAAGCCCTGGCTGAACGAAGTGCCGTATTCGCCCGGCAGGGGCGCAGCTCCGGTTCCTTTCCGCGGACAGGCGGAAGAGGAAATCTCCTGGTTCCTCTCCCTCCCCGGCGCCGGGGACTGGATGGACAGGGGACTCGCCGAGCAGAACCTCCTCAGGGGCGGCGCGAATCCGCAGATGCTCAGGGCCGACCTGATTGTGCCGGATCCTGACGGCGCCCTCGTCATCGACTACAAGCACGGATCCAGGGAGGTGCTGAGCCCGGAAGTTGAGAGAAAATACGAGGCCAAGATGCGCCTCTACCTGAAGAGCCTCGGGGACACAGGGCTGAAACGCCCCCTTGCCGTGCTCTGCTACCTTACCCGCCGCGAATGCTGCGTGGTGAACGCGGCGGGAGCCACGCTCAAAACCGACGCGCAGGGACTCACCGCCGCCATAGCCGCCATGAGGGAGAGAGCCAATGTCTAACCCCTTTCTGATCTTTTCCTGGAACGCACCTTTCCTCCCCGCTTTCCGCGGACTCCTGCTGAAGGACGCTGAAAGGGGCGCCATTCCCCTCGTCATCAGCCGCTCCACCTGGCCCGGACAGTACCTGCGGTCCATGTATCTGCGCGAGGCCGAACGCGGCAGGGACGAGCCCTCACGGCTCCTGCCGCGCTTCATGACGCTTGATGAGGCTGTTGAGAGCTGGTACGCCGCGGCGCACGGGAAGGCCGAACTTCCCGCCGGTCCTCTCGATCAGGTGGAAATCCTCTACCGCGCCGTACAGGCCGCCGGAGGGGAAGAAGGCCGGCACAGTCTCCGCGACCTCGATCTCGCGGGCTTCTTCCCCTGGGGCCTGCGCCTCGCCGACCTCCTCGACGAGATGTTCGCGAATCTCGTGACCCCGGCGGACATCCCCGGCCTCGAAGGCGAAGTCCTGCCCTACGCCGCTGATCTGCTGGCAAAACTCGGGAATATCTCAGCCTTTTACCTCAGCGAGCTTGAAAAGCACGGGATGATCACGCCCGGCATCATGCTGAAACGCGTGGCTGAAAAAGCCGGGGAGGGCATACCCGCTCCTCTCGCGCCGTCAGAGGAGCGTCCCGTCTACCTCATCGGCTTCCATACCCTGAGCGCCGGAAAAGACGCCGTGCTGAAGGCGCTCTGGCAGGCCGGCGCGGCCGTCTGTCTGCACGCGGATCCGGCGCTGGCCGGAGGCGGCCCCGTGCACTGGGTCTGCCGCCGCTTCAGGACATGGATGGAGGAATGGCACGCCGAAGCCGTGCCCGCCGGGGAACCCGCAGCCTCCCCGAAAGCAAAAGAGACTTTCTTCCCGGGCTTCGATCTGCACTCGCAGCTCGGGCAGCTCGGGGAGGACCTTTCAGAGAGAAACCGCAGGGCCTCCTCCGCGATCATCCTCCCCTACCCGCGCGTCCTCATGCCTGTCCTGCACCATCTTCCCGATGAGGACCGTCCGGACGTCAACGTCTCCCTCGGCGTGCCCCTGGCCGAAGCGCCCGTCTTCCAGCTCATCCACGCGCTGACCATCCTGCAGATGAAGAGGCTCGGCACGCGCTATCACTGGAAAGAGCTTCTGGACGTGATCTCGAGCCCCCTGCTCTCAGGTCTCACCTCTTCCGGCGGCCAGCCCCTGCAGCCTGTTCTTGAGCGGGCCTGCCGCGCCGTGCGCACGGGGCGTCGCTACACCGATCCCTTCACGGATGTGGCCACGGAAGATCACGTCCTTTTCAGCGGACGCGAAGCCGAGGTCGCCGCACTCAGGGAAGTGCTTGAAGTGACCGTCGCCGCCTTCTCGGACGCGGACACCCCTGAAAAGGCCGGCCTCGCCCTGACGGGCCTCATGACCTATGTGCGCCGCCACATCACCGAAGAGGCCAGAGCCCGCGCTTCCATGGACATGGAATGCCTCTACCGGCTCCAGAACACCATCATTCCCGCACTCAGGGACAGCCTTATGGCCAAAAGCCAGCTTCCCCTCGAGACGCTCGCCCTCATTATAGACGGCCTCATGAACCGCCAGCTCATCTTCTTCGAGCCGCCGGCCTCCCGTCTCGTTCTTCTGCAGATCATGGGTGTCATGGAAAGCCTGCTCCTCGACTTTGACAGCGTCTACATCATCGAGGCCACGGACGAGCGCCTCCCCGGCGTGAAGAAGCATGATCCCATTCTGCCCGACTCCCTGCGCAGCCTGCTCGGCCTTCCCGACCTCAACGCCGGAAACGTGGAAAAGGGCTACGCCATCATGCGCCTCTGCAGAAGCGCCCGTCATGTGCATTTCTACTGGCAGGAAGGCGTTCGCTCCGGCATGTTCAACGAGCGCCGCACCAGGAGCCGCTTCGTCGAGGAATACATCTGGGAGCGCGAAAAGGAGGAGAAGAGGATCTTCAGGCGCGGCCAGCCTCCCCTCGGCCTGCCGGCCGTAAAGCTTACCCCCATGGGACCGGCCGACAGGATTCTCGATCTCTCCCTCAATCCGCGCGTGCGCGCGGAAATGGACGCCCTGCTCCAGAGGAAGATTTCCCCGAGCGCCCTCGACATGTACGTGCGCTGCCCGGCCCAGTTCGGCTTTTACCGCCTCTCCCACTTCACGGAACCCGACGAGGTCAACGAGGGCGACAATCCCTCGGAAGTGGGCAAGCTCCTTCACGAGGTGCTGCAGATATTCCACGAGCGCAGGCTCGGACAGAAACTGCCTCCGGCGGCGGAGCGCGGCCCCCTGAAAGACGAGCTCCTCGCCCTTTTCGAAGAACGGCTGCACGCCCCCTCCTGCCTTCTCACGTCGACCCTTCCTCCGGAAAGCCTGTACGCCCTGACCGCCTCAGCGGGACGCAGGCTCAGGGATTACCTGGACAGACAGCCGGATGACGCCTGCCCCATCAGGCTGGAAACGGACTTCCAGGCGCCCGTCACCGTCTGCGGCAGGACCTTCACCCTGGGAGGGCGCTTCGACAGAATGGATCAGAGGGGGAACGGGCTTACCATCCTCGACTACAAGACCGGCACCATTCATTCCTTCTCCGGGAAGTTCTGGAAAAACACGGAATTCTTCGACGGCGCGGAAAACATCCTCGGTAAATCCGCCCCGCAGCCTGAGGAAGTGACGGAGCTCCTGGAGGAAATCCGCAGGGAAAAGGCCAGCGTCCAGCTGCCCGCCTACATCACCATAGCCCGGAGCGCCAGCCGCCGGTTCATCAGCGCCGGAGACAGAAAAACCTTCAAAATCCCGGGGGAGGTCACGGACGCCTGCTTCGTGGAACTCCGCGACAGGGGCGAGGAAAAATCCTTCTGCGACATCTCCGCGGGAGACGATGCGGAGATCAGGGCAATCAGGGAGTTCGCCCTTCCCCACGCCCACCTCCTGCCTGAAATCGTCCTCCTCTCCCTGAGCATGGCCGAAACCCTTGAGCAGCGGCGCGGCCTCCACTGCATGAACTGTCCCTTCCTCACTCTCTGTCAGAGTTAACCTAAAGAAACACATAAGGCCCTCCCGGGCATATACGCTGTCCGGGAGGGCCTTTCTTTGTTCAAAGGATACGTTCTAGCGGTACACGATGCGGCCTGCGGCCGGAGCCGTCACCGTAGAGCGCTTCCTCAGATAGCTTTCCAGAAGCTCCTCATCCGTCACGGGCTTCAGGCTGAGGGGCTTCGCTTCCTTCAGCATGCCATAGCCGTCGCCGCCGCCTGCAATGAAACTGTTCATGACGATCCTGTAGCGGCGGTTAAGCTTCAGAGGAACGGTCTTTCCGGAGGGTTCGGTGAACTCCGCCTTTGAGACGCGCGATCCTGCCGGGCGCGAGGGATCCACAGTGTAGCGCAGGCCTGAGACCTGCAAAAGCTCGGGCCCCTGTCCCTTCCCGCCGGAGACACCGTGTTCGAGCGCGGCGAGGAGCTGCTCGCCCGTGACCTCTCCAAGCTTCACGCCCGTTCCGAAGGGCAGCATGGCCATGAGCTGGCCGCGGTTGATTTCCCCGGCAGGCAGGGACGCGCGGATGCCGCCGCCGTTGGTGATGGCGGCCACGGCGCCCTCCGGGCGCCCATAGTCAAGCATGGCGTCGGCGAGGAGCATGGCCTCGAGGCACTCGCCCCTGCGGCAGGCATCATCGCCTCCGGGCAGGGAAAAGGGCTCGAGCGTGGTTATCTTTTCGGACGTGAATTCCGTGAGCTTCGCCTCGTACTTCTTCACAATGGCGCGGATTTCCGGATCTGAGGGATAAGAGGGCTTCAGCTCGATAGGACCGCCGCTCCAGCTCACCGGCACGCCGTTCCTGTCGAACTTCACGTCCAGCTCGCCGAGATACTGGGTGCGGTACTTCGCCGTCACGACAAGCACGGGGGCGCCGGAAGGCGAGCGCTCCACCACGGGATACGGCCCTTCTTCGGAACCGGGGCCGATATAGGAATGGGTGTGGCCGCCCACGATGACGTCAACATCATCAACGCTTCTGGCGAGCCTGCGATCCTCCGGCAGACCGAGATGGGTCACGGACACGATGACATTGACGCCCTGCGCCTTCAGTTCCTTCGCCGTCTTCGAGAGCGTCTCCTGAGCCTTTGTGAAGAGCGTATGCTCACAGGCCTTTGAATTCGTACGCACCTCATCGTTGGCAAGACCGATGATGCCCACCTTCACGCCGCGAACTTCGCGGACGATATACGGCTTCACCGGACTCTTTAAGAGCGGGCAGCCCTTTTCAGGAGCCAGGTTGGCGGCAAGAACCGGAAACTTCAGGGTCTCCGTGAACTTTTCGAGCTCCAGGCACCCGTCATCGAACTCGTGGTTTCCGAGCGTCATGGCGTCGTAGGGAATGTGCGCGTCAATTTCGGCGAGCATGGGCCACTTGTTGACCGTAAAAAAGAGCGTACCTTGGAACTGATCACCGGCGTCCAGGGCGATGACATTGTCGTTCTTCTCCTTCGCGCTGCGTATGGCCGTGGCGATACGGCCCGAACCGCCCGTGCAGTTTTCATCCGAGAGGCAGGCGTTGCCCTTGTCGTCAAAGCCCGCCACGCGCGAATGCGTGTCATTGGTATGAAGTATGGTCAGTTCAAGACCGTCCTCCTGCCCCCGCGCGCCGTGTTTTCCGGCGCAGCCGTTTATCATGAACGGCAGAACAAGGATTAGGACAAGGGCCGCGGCGCCGCGGCGTAATTCTGTCATGGCGTCCTCCTCATCGGAACCTGTTGTTTAAAAACCACAAAGGGGGAAGCAGGGCCTTTCAGTCCGCTCCCCCCCTGGCGCATTCATAAAAAATCTAGTTCTTCTTCCCGGTCCAGTACTTTCCGTCGCAGACCATGTCCCAGAAACGCTTCTTATCCACATCGAGGATGATGCGGGCCTTCTGCGTGCCAAGGGGAGCCTGCCCCTCAAAGGCCAGGGACTGCCCGTAGGATACCCCGAACTGCGTGTTCATGTCCACGGGAAGCAGCTTCTCGGAGGTGATGATCGAGGGATCGATAATGGCCGCGGCCACAAGCACATCCCACACGAAGAAGCTGAAGTGGGGATCCTTCGCGAAACTCTGGCCAAGGAACGTCTTCTTCAGCATGTCGGACTGAGGTCCGCTGCCCATGACCTTCAGCAGGCGGTCGTAGTTATCCTTCGTGAATATGACCTTCTCACAGACGTCCAGGCCGAAAATAATCTGCTCGGCAAAGGGAGCGCGCAGGGCAATCTGCGCAGCCTCGGGATCGGCCCACCAGTTGAACTCGGCGGCAGGCGTTACGTTGCCGGGCTTGAAAAAGGAGCCGCCCATGTAGACCACCCGCTTCACCAGGGGAACGATGTCGGGAGCCTTGATGATGGCCAGAGCCAGATTGGTGCAGGGACCTATGGCAGCGATGGTGATTTCGTGCGGATTGGCGCGCACGGCATCGATGATGAAGTCGGATCCATGGCGCCTGTCCAGGGTGAACTTCGGATCCGCGCCGTAATGTTCCTTATAAAAGGCCTGCCAGGACGCGGGTTCGGGATGACCGAAGGAGCCGACCCAGGTGTCCTGACCTCTGCCGAAAAGCTCGCGTTCCTTCGGGAAAAGGGCGTGGCGCCCGGGCCTCATGGGCAGGGACGCGCCGGCGGCCACAGGAATTTTTTCGCCAAGGAGCTCAATCTGACGCGCGGCCCAGGCCGTGCCCTCCTCAACCCAGGAATTGCCGGTCTCCGTCGTGACGCCCACAAGCTCGATCATCGGATCCTTCGCGAGCATGGCCAGCGCCACACCGTCATCAAACATCTCAACCATGTCCGTATCCAGCAGGACCTTTTCCTTCCCGCCGGCGCAGAAGCCTTGCGCGGGAAAGCAGAGAAGAGCCATAAGGACAAAAGGTACACAGCGTGCAAGGATTCCGTTCATCTACTTCACCTCCCCTGTTTCGCCGCGGCAGACCGGACGTCCGGTCATCAGCGGATACAAATTGGAATCAGGATAAGCAGGAAAAAATTTTCGTGTCAACCATTTTTGCTTTTCCCCTCTGAACCAAAATCAGGGAAAAGTTTGACGCGGCTTCCATATCATTGATATGGAACCTAAGAATAAAGAACCGTACGGCGCGGATTCCGTTTTCAGACCTGGGTGCGCCGGGCGGGCAAAGCCAGCGAGGTACACGCGCCATGATGAAGTCACCCGTTCTGTCCCTGGCCGTCATTCTTCTGTTCTGCCAGGCCGTTTCTGCCGCCCCGAGCAGCATCAAAACCGAAGACGTCACCGCCTCCGTCAGCCTGGAGAACTTTCCCGGCGCTGAGGGGATCCCGATAAAGGCACTGCGCTTCGCTGACAGGGATGGCGAGCACACTGTGCTCTACACCATCACCAAGGAAAAGGCATCGAAGACTCCCTCTGAAGACGGGGATATATGCCGCAGCCAGAACCTCAATGTCTACCGCTACACGAAAGAGAACGGGACTTGGAAGAGAAAATGGCGGATTTACGATTTTGTTCAGGACTGCCCCTACGGGCTGACGCTGGGTTATGTTCCTCCCATGCTGCAGGTCACAGACCTTGACGGGAACGGATCCGCGGAAATCTGGTCAGGCTACGTAGTCCACTGCTCCAGCGATGTGAGCCCCATACCCATGAAGCTCATCATGTACGAGAAGGGTACCAAATACGCGGTACGCGGCAAGAGCCGCTGCCGCGTCAGCGACAATAAGTACGAGGGTGGAAGCTTTACCCCGGACAAAGCATTCAAAAAGGGGCCGAAGGTTTTCCTTAACTACGCCGTTACCCTCTTCACGGAAAACATCATGCCAATGGATCTTGGCACGCTTCCGGAAGAGTCTCCGAAAGCTTCCCGGAAGGAGACAGAAACTCTTCCCGCAGCAGCAACCGGCACGGAACATAAGGAGTCTGCCCGCACCTCTGTGCCTTCACCCCCGAAAGAGACTCCTCCCCCATCCCGAGAAGAAAAGGCTCCGGGCACCCTTCCCAGTGAGGGAACCAGTGCGGAACAGAAGGAGGCACCCCAGCCCGCAAGGCCTTTGCTTCCGGAGGAAATCACCTACCCCGTTGCGAGATAGGGACGCTGTGACCACTCTTCCGAATTCTGATCAGCATGACGTTGCCAGATCTGCAGTGATTATGAGGATTCATTCCAAGTACAAGTTTTTGGGGTAGCATTCCGATACGGCCCAACAAATTGATGAAAGTCAAGTCCGGATTAGTGTGTAAAATTGCCTTTCGGGGGACAACGGGTGATGGCCGCCCAGGCGGCCATCACCCGTTGCTGCTCGTTCGCGATTTCAATCAGCGTCTTTATGACTTCCGGTGTCATGAACT
>ERZ772991.1657-NODE-1657-length-18366-cov-4.442412_pt1 | contig 18366 bp, 17 predicted proteins | sample MGYA00511128_ERZ772991 | MGnify/ENA primary metagenome ERZ772991 (study PRJEB29015, sample SAMEA2737655) | human gut metagenome | biome: human gut; feature: human-associated habitat; material: faeces | place: China | collected 2012 ... | reverse complement strand
GACTTTCACCCTCGCGGCCTCCCTGTCTTCCTGAGCATGGATAGCTTTCAGCATGGCGGCCACTTTTCTGAACCTGGAAGCAGGTACGGCACTAAGAACATTTCTATAGAAGTGGACGGCGTAGCGCTGCCAGTGCGCTTCGGGGAAAAAGGCTCCTAATGCCTCTAAAATACCCAGACTTTTGTCAGATATGATAAGCTTTGCGCTCCTGAGTCCCCGTTCCTTAAGATAGCGGCAGAAGTGCTTCCGGCTTTCCGCGTCTTCACGGCTTCCCTCAGCAGCTCCGGGCATTTCACGATAACCCTCTTTATTGACTCCGACAGCCACAAGAATGGATACATTCTCAACTGTTCCTCCCCAGGAGCGCTTAAGCCATATTCCATCCATGTAAATATATGGATATTCGGCTTCCAGAGGACGGTTTCGCCACTCTTCTATACTCCCATAGATCTTCTTGTTTAAATTACTGATTGTGCCAGCGCTGACTCCCGCACCCCAAAGGGCTTCGGTGATGTCTTCAACTCTGCGTACGGAAACGCCGGCAAGATACATTTCCATCATTGCCTCTTCTATAGAACTTTCTCTTCGTCTGTATCTTTCTATAATTGCTGTTTCAAAAGGTAAATTTCTGAGCCTGGGAATGTTCAGGGTTACTTTTCCGGAAGTCGTTTCAAAATTTCTCTTGTAAGATCCAGCTCTGGTGCTGGCACGTTCTGCATTACGTTCATAGCATTTTGCATGGCAGAGGCGATCAGCCTCCGCGTCGAGCAATTCGTTTAAAATATTCTCCAGTTTTTTGCGGACATAGCCCGAGAGGTTGTTATGGAGGACTTCCTGGTTGTTCTGGATGACCGGGGCTTTCTTTTGCTGGGGGGCTTTGGTAGTAGACATGGCATGGCTCTCCTGTCGGAAGTTCGTTTGGGAATAAAAACTTTAACCGATTGGCGAGCCATTTGTATTTTTAAAAAGTGCGAAAGATTCTTTACACTACCATTATACAGATTAGATTCAAAGGTATGATTAAACACTTTATTATGCATTATTATAAATAAAAACCCTGACTAAGAGTTCTTAGTCAGGGTTTTTATTTATAATACTATGTATTATTCTTCATGGATGTCAATTTGAAGGTAGACATCTTTTACAATATCATCATAATCTTCAGTTTCTTTATAAATTTTAATTACCTTTGCTGAGAACCTAGCACCTCGATCGTATGCTTCACTAATTTTTTTAACATATTTTTGAGGGAGTGTGCCAATGATCTCAAATCCTTCTTTATCGAACGAGACAAAAACATGGGTTTGTTCTGAATCAGTGTCTAAAAACAATGTTAGCTGATCACCTTCTTTAATCACTTCTGCATTTTCAAAGCCTTTTGTTTCTTCGATTCCATATTTTTTTGTAAGTCCAGCAACTTTTACAAGGTCTTTAATAAAACGATGCTGTTGTTTATGTAAGGCATTAGGCGATAAACATTCTTGGTTGTAGTCCATTTGCTCCTCCAAAATAAAATTACTTTTATAAATTTTTACACGTGTAAATATTGCAAAAAAAATTATCCCCATAATCTATCTTATATTCTTCAGAATATAATTCATAAGGGATTTTAAATTCAACAGATATCATATTTTGTTCCGTGTCATATATTTTTGCTTTATATTCTATATCTTTATCAATTAATTTTTTGATTATTTCAAATTCTTTTCCGTTGTCTATAGTAGCAAAACAACCGTGTTTGAACGTATATATACTTAATTTATTGTTTTCATTATGTAATTTTACATTACTATATCTTTTTAGCTGCTTTGAAAATTTGTCGTTTTCCTCATTGATTGGTGTGTAACGAACATAGTATTGGCACGCAATTATTTCTACCTTAAACGGATATGAACGGGCTTCGATTAAAAAATTAAATGGATTTCCAAAAGATACTACTTGGGCTAAACCAAAATATTTTCCAGAAGATATTTGATTGTAAAATGTATTATAAAATTTAGTATCTTTTGGGATGACACCAAATTCTTCAGTTTCGCTACATACAACTAAATCATTATCTTTTATTTTTATATTCAATAACTCATTGATATTTTTAATATTTTTTCCATGTGTGTTTTCAACATGTGCGCGACGTATCCTGCATGAGCCATATTGAATATTATCCCAATCAAATTTATAATTTAATTGTTCTTTAATATTATTTAAAATCATATTTTATTTATCTTACAGTTATATGTTTTTGATGTATGTCAAATAAAAAATTATTTTATTGACTACGTGATACTTGTCTTGAGTCTGAATAGGGGGTGAATTTTTATTACAAGTGCAAGATTTTAAGCGGAGTTGCGGAGTTCTTCAGCGAAGCATTCCTGCGCCGTCTTCCTTCTCCGGTCTGTTAATTTATACGGTACACTCTTTTCCTGGGACTTCCTCCTCTGGAAGACTGTTTGCGGGTGAATTTTCATTCTAAGTGCAAGATCCTAGGCGGAGTTACCGAGTTCTTCGGCAAAGCATTCCTGTGCCGTTTTCCACCCGGGAGCCTTCCTCGGCCGATTGTTTATTCAGTACACTCCCTTCCAATATAAGTCACGCTGGGTAACAGTTGAAAAGTTGCTCTTCTTCGGGAAATTCTCCCTTAAAAGGCCATTTGTATTCTCGTTCGATCCCTTCTGCCAGGGGATGTGGGGATCGGCAAAATAGAACGGAATACGCAGCTCGCTTTCAATTTTCTGATACCAGGCGAATTCTTTTCCACGATCTCCCGTAAGTGATTTGATTGTCCCGAGAAAGATTTTAATTAATCTTTTCAATGCGTTATAAAAAATTTCCGCAGTGCAGGATTCAGCCCTGCAGGCAAACAGCATACTGGGTTTCCGTTCGACTATGGTAAACACGCAGCCGGTGCCGTTACGTTCGGATTCGACAGTATCCACCTAGAAATGACCGAATTTGCTGCGCCGTTAGATGCTGGCAGGACGGGGATGAACAGACTTTTCCGTCGTGTATTTCTTTGCCTTTCCTTCCGCTGAACGCGCCGCCTACCTTTATGCCTGAGCAGAGACCGATCTCCATAAAGCAGGAAGCCGGCGTACAGTCAGCAGTAAATACTGACTGTGGATGCCTGGCCTTTAAGGACGCTATTTGCCATCTGCTCCGGCGAGTATCCCCGGCGGATTAATTTCTCGGCCGTCTCGATAACCTAGGGCAATAATTTTACTCTGGATTTTGATTTTTCCCTATTCTCCCTGTACTGGGTATGAGCAGCGGCTGCTTCATACCTTTTGCGGCGTTCATTCTGGGGGATACTCTGGGAAAACTGTCCGGAGAATTCCCTGAAAACAGTGGCCTCAGAGATTCCGCAGTGCCGCGCGATATGGGCGCCAGAGAAGCCTTCTCTGGCTAATGTCATAATTGCAGCTCTTTTCTCTTCGGGAAGGGGGATACGCTTTTGCAGGCTCATGCGGGTCTCCTGTGAACCGTTTGGTTAATGTGGTAACACAGGATTACTGCATGGGTCTTTTTTATTCCATCTATCGAAACCGAACTTCTCCGCATAGAGAGGGGGCGTCCCTCCCTATGCGGCCCCCCTAAGAACTTTCAGCGCGCATTACCGGTACGGTTTATCAATTTGCCCTGTGTATCAGAGGTTGCCCCGGAAATCTGCACCTGGACTGAAAACTTACCGATGTTTGGCGCAGGGGTATATTTGAAGGAGAATACAGGCATGGTTGCTATTAAGACCCAAAGACTCGTTTTAAGAAAGTTTCTTGAGAAAGATGCTCCCGGATTATTGGAATATTTTAAAAATCCACGTGTTGCATGTTTCCTCGATGAAAAGATTGAGAACCTTGATAAAATGCTGGAAGATATCAGGAGAAGAAATGAGTCTCCGGAAGGTACAGAGTTAGCTGTATGTATCAGAGAAAATGATAATGTTATAGGAAATGTCTTTTCGGAAAAAGAAATGGATGATACTTATAGCGTAGGATGGAATTTTAACAAAAAGTGTGAAGGGAAGGGGTATGCTACTGAGGCTGCGAAGGCATATCTGGATTTTCTTTTTACCAATAAAAATGCAAGGCGTATTTACGCCTATGTCGCTGACTACAACATACGTTCCCAAAAACTTTGTGAACGTCTTGGCATGCGTAAAGAAGGATGCTTTTTGGATTTTATAAGTTTTATGAAAGATGAAAACGGCGTCGATATTTATGAAAATACAATTATATATGCAATTTTAAAAAAAGAGTGGATTGCTAAGATGAATTTTTAGTCCAGGTGCGGGATGCCAGGCGGGGCGCTGCGTAGTATTTCAGCAAAGCGTCCCCGTGCTGTCTTCCACTCCGGTTCCTCCCCGGCCTCTTGTTTTACGGTACACCCTTTTCCTGTATGCGTAAGCCGGTTTTTTCAGGGAAATGCCTCCCCTGGAAGACCGTTTGTGTTCGTATCCGGTTCCTTCTGCCAAAGACTGCGGGTGCAGCGGCAGGAGGCCGGATAAGTATTAAAGAATTGACTGGAAACGGCAGGACGAAAACTGCCTGCCCTCAATAGATTGTCATCAATTGCAGGAAGTGGAGCCGGCGCGGCAGGAATTGTTTTCCGGCCTTCCTCTGGCATGTGAACTTTTGTTGTGTTTCCGTCAGCCGGGCGGGCCGGGGGAATCTTGTGTACTATCTGCTGATAGAATAAAATAAGAAAAAATTTGTGGCTGTGTGGGAGCCATGCCGTTTTGTGCGGCAAAAAATCGACGTGAGGAATCGATATAGATTCCGGGCCTGTTTCAGGCGCGTCGATTTTTTTTTATGGAGGTAAAAAATGAAACAGGCAGCAAAGATAGCGGCCGCAGCGATGGTTGCGACGGGGTTATGGATGTACGGGGGGCAGCTTCCGGCTTACGCGGCAGGGGAAAGCGGCCGTGCGGCAGAGCGTGTGACGGAGAGCCTGCCGATGACGGCACTGACTAAAGTGTATGGTGACGGCGAGAAAGTAGCAGCGGCCATGATCGCCTATCCGAAGCAACTGAACGCTGCGGATGTGGGCATTAAGGATTTTTCCGTTCCGGGAAAGAAGATTGCCTCCGTTCATGTAAATAATAAGGAAGATTTTACGGGCAGTGCGAAAAAAGGCCGTTATGTGTTTTTGGAGTTTGCTTATGAAAACACAGTGTATGACGGCGATTTGGCGAAAAAGCCCGGCAGGCCAAAAGAAAGCAGTCACAATGGGACAGACGCGCCAAGCCATTCCGACCGCAAGCTGCCGGATCTGACTTTGCAGATGACGCAGGTCCGTCCGTTAAAGGCAGCGGATGGCAGCATCATGGAGGCAAATGGCAGAAAAATCACGGGCACAGCTGTGATCGAGCCGGATATCGCGCGGTTCAGGCAATATGTCTACACGGATCCTGAGACGGGAAATTCCATGCCGTATAACCTGTATCTGCCGGAACACTACAATCCGCAGAAGAAATATCCCCTGCTGTTTTTCGTGGCCGATGCCAGTGCCAATATCAATGCTGTGACCACGCCCCTTTTCCAGGGCAACGGGGCGACTGTCTGGGCCACGCCGGCAGAGCAGGCCAGGCATGAATGTATTGTCCTGGCGCCGCAGTATACCGCCGATCTGGTGGAAAAGCTGGGGATGATGACCACGGATGAAAATAAGTGGACAGACGGGCTGACGCTCATCAGCCGTCTGCTTTTTGATGTCATGGGCAGATACAGCGTGGACATGAACCGTATTTATGGCACGGGACAGTCCCAGGGAGGAATGACCAATATTGCCCTGAGCGACAAATACCCGGATTTGTTTGCCGGGCAGCTGCTGGTGGCCTGCCAGTGGAATGCGAAGGAAATGGAGGTCCTGAAGGATAAAAATCTCTGGATTGTCGTCTGTGAAGGGGACACCAAGGCCTTTCCCGGTATGAATGAGGCTGTGGCCCGCTGGGAAGCACTGGGGAGCAAAGTCGCGAGGAATCAGCCGTTCTGGGACAGCAAGGCTCCTCTGGAAACCATCAATAAGGCTGTGCGCGGCATGGCGGCTCAGGGCAGGCATATCAACTATTCTGTCTTTGCCGGCGGCAATCACATGTATACATGGTCTTTTGCTTATAATATCGGGGCGCTGCGTGACTGGCTGTTTGAGCAGAGGCTGAGCCCTGATGCCAGCCGCGGCCAGCACAGTGAAGTCTCCAGGGCGCTGATGGATGCCGGCATCAGCTATTATAAGGCCGGCGACTATACAGACGCCCTGAAGATTTTTCAGGTAGCAGACAGCCGCGGCCATATGAAGGCTCCGCGTTACCTCGGCTTATGCTATGAATATGGTTATGGCGTTGCCAGAGATGCCGGAAAAGCGGCCTTCTATTATCAGAAGGCTGCTGACCGCGGCGATATAACGGGCACCTGCCGTCTGGGCTATCTCTATGAGCAGGGGCTGGGCGTAGCTAGGGATTATGGCAGGGCGATGGAGCTTTACAAAAAATCCGCCCAGCGCGGGGATATCATTGCCGCGCCGGGTATGGTGGCTGTGGGAAAAATGTATGCGGCCGGGCTTGGTGTTCCAAAGGATCTGGCCGAAGCCAGGGCCTGGTTCCAGAAGGCCTTGGCCGCTGGCTATAACGAAGCCGCTGATGAACTGAAGACGCTGGAATGAGGATGGCGGTGAATCCGGAAGAGTACCCGGCAGACTGCGTGGAAAAAATACGCTGAAAACTGCCCGGGAACCTTTCTCCCGGACAGAGCTTCAATAAAAGTTTGTCCGGATAAGTCCGGCTGAACAGCTGCCTGCCGCTGATTTGTCTCTGCCGGCAGACTGCAAAATAAAAACAATATAAGTATGTTCCGTTTTATATGCGGAAGGGGAGGGGCAGGCGAGAGTTCCGTGCCCCCCTGTCAGACGAAAGTTCCGGTGCCCCCCCAAAACGAACAAAAACTGACCCCTCTGTCCTGTCCCGGGACCACGGGCCGGCATGCCGGAAAAAAGGTCAGGGAATACGGCAGCAATGCCGTATTCCCTCAATACCTGGATTTGTTTTATTATTTTTTTGTGAAAAGGATACGGCGGGAGAGAGACGGAGCGCTTATTCCGTGATTCGGAACGGGATAGCCTTCCGTCTCTGTCTCCTGCTTTTATACTATTTCTAATCCATGGAACTTCTGATATCTGGATGTATAACGTCGGTAAAATAGGTGTTTAAAGCTGTTCGCAGTGAATTCTTTTTCCTTCAAGATCATAATAATTGAGGTAAGCATGAAGGAAAAAAGATTAAGCAGCGTGGCCGGGCTGGTAGGGAACAATATAGCCGTGCGCAGAAAACAGAAGCATATGACCCAGGCCCGCATGGGTGAACTGCTTGGCATTACCACGGATTCACTGTGCCGGATGGAGCGGGGTATCATCGCCCCCAGGTTTCACAGACTGGCCGATATCGCTGCTATTCTGGGCTGCTCGGTAGCTGATTTGTTCGCTGCTCCGGGCGAGATCGTCGTAAAAATACCGGAACTTGAAGATGCCGGACTCCAGGCTGATCCGGCTGCGATTTCAGCCGAAATAGCAAAACTCTCGCGGCTTTCGTATGAAATATCCAATAAAATAGCGGCCTTATCCAGGCTTTTGCATGGATAATGGAAGAGGTGTCCCGGAAGGCATGCCGGCCTGATTCCAGAAACTGTCAAATCCTGACGCCGCCTGGCTTTCCTGTTCAGCGGCCTTTGCGCGTCTGCACGGAGGGGCAGGTTCCGTACGCCTGTCCGGGAATGAGCCCGGCAGTAGGTTCCGAAAACCGGAATTTATGAAAGGTATCACGTCTTTTGACTAGACACCGGCCGGGGGGAGCCGGGCCGGGGACTCCGGAAACAGGAATCCCGGGAAGGTGCCGCTTTTCTGGGAGCGATCCTTCCCGGGATGTTTCCTGTTTATGAATTCAGTATCTGGCTGGCTACCAGGTGCTCATAGAGGGAGCGTCTCCCTGACCGGTATTATCGGCTCCGCCCGGGGCCGGTTCCTGCGGAGCGGGGGGCGTGGCGGTATTCACGCCGCCGGCGGGGCTGGCCGGCGCAGGCGCGTTTTCCGCACCGGAAGGTCCGGGAGCGGGCGCCGTTTCAGGGACTTTGGGAGAGGTTGGCTTTGCGGGAGGAGCGGCGTCGAAATCGGCGTCATGCTGGGTATTATCCGCGGCGGCCGCGGGCTCGCGTACCTTCACGTACGTGTCCGAGTTGTTGATGACGTACCACAGTCCGTCGGGAAACTGCCTGACCCAGACTCTGCGGTCCAGGTCGGCTCCCGAGGAACGCAGGAAGACCCTGAGGTGATCCTGATCCGGGGACGTTCTGACGATGTTCAGGCTGTAGTTGTCAGGAGACATCCTGTAGCCGTTTTCAGGACTTGTTCCCGCAGCGAAGCTCTGAAAAATGTACCTGTAGTGCGGATCCCTCAGGCGGCGCACAAAGGTGACGTATTTCTGGCTGCCTTCCCAGTTGGCGTCAGTGTGCATGATGAAGCGGAGCATTTTTGACGCCTCTGCCCTGCGCTGGGGATCCAGGTAGCAGAACACCGCGTCAAAATACATTTTCACGGCGCCCTGGGGAGTTCTGGCCGCAGTCTGGCAGCGCGACTTGAATTCGCTGTAGGTAGACGGCAGCCCTCCGGCTCCGGAGGACTGCGCCGGGGCGGATGCGGCCAGGCCCGCGCAGAGGAGGAACAGCGCCACAGCGGAAAAAAGAACAGAGGAAAAGAGATGCTTTTTCATGAGGAGCTCCTTTTCGGTCTGTTAATCAGAGCACAGGAAAGAGCTGTAGCTTTGCAGAATGGCCTCAGACGACATACTCTTCGTCGTCCTGACATTGAAGAGGTGCGGGACGAGTTTGGTCATTCCCGGCAGGGTTATTTTGTCGCACGATCCGATTTTGGAGCCGCTCTTCATGGCAAAGACATTGGTGACTTTGTTCAGGGACAGGAATCCCCATTCATCCAGATCGTCACCTTTAAAACAAAGCGCTGTTTTCTGGCATCCGACGCACTGGACAACATTGATAGGCGTCCTGATGGCGGATGCGCCCCGCACAACGATATACCTTTCCGCGTTCGTCATGACGATGTACCCGGATGTCTGAAAATCCCGCTTCTTCAGCATGATATGTGCGCCATCGTGCGCTTTTTCGCACTTCCGTATGGTGCTTCCATCCTTCAGGATGCGCCATGTGGCCTGCTGGAAATTGAACTCCTTATGCTGGGGTTTTGTGTTCGCGTTGATGTCGTCCGGGGTAAGTGTGAAAAACTGTTTCCCGCACAGCCAGCATTGCCATTCCGTGACATCGATGGTGCGTTCCTCGCCGGAATCCTGAGCTGCCGCATTGTTTACGGCGCCCGCGAACAGGAAAAGCAGCGGAATCAGGAAAAGCATCGTGCGTTTTTTCATTTCAACGTCCTTATTTTGAGGGTTTTCTGCCAGAAAGAAGCGCAGCGTGTTTATTCCATCATGAGGACATCCGGACAGCCCGCGCCGGTATAACCATGACACCCCGGATACACTCTCTTTCAGAATAGACGAACTGCCTTCTTTGAGGCAATCGTCCGCGCGATGATTTTGTCTGAAGGCCTCTGGAGCGGCGAAATCCGGCGCCGGCAAGAATTTTTTTCCTCTTTTCATCCCGGAGATGAGTGAAAGCGGAGCCGGATTTTCTCAGGGATCAGATGAAGTCCGGGACGGGCGGCGTTTCCCCCAGTCCATACGTTCCTGAACATTCAGGTGATGCGTGAAGAATTTATGAAAAAAGCCGTTTTTCCCTGCCTGGCCTTTCCGGACCTGCTGCCCCGGCCCCGATCTGTCTGATTGAGGGAATGCGCCTCTGAATGCGGCTCCTGACGATGCGTGTGCTGCGGCCTTCAGCGGCCGGCAGGGGGCATAGTTCCGGCTCCGGGAAGCATGCCTTCTGCCGTCAGGAAAATTTGCTTCATCATGGAAGGGGACAGCCTCTGTTTCCTCTCGCCGGCGGCATCCGCGGCCGGAGCCGGCCGGACTGCGGGCATTCTCTGCAGGGGGGGCGGTACGGAAACGCTTTAAGGAAGAAAGACGCAGCGCCGTCCGGCATCCTGCACCCGGAATGAAATTTCACCGGTCCGCCGGGACGCTGACGGAAGCAGGGATTCCGGTTCTGTCACCTGAAAGGACACATGGCGGGACGCGGAATAACAGGAATATTATCAACGCTGATAAAATTTTTTAATGTTCAATTCATTCCGTATTTCACCGGTGCATCTTCCCCTTATTTGTTTTTGCGGTCGTTTTAGGGTATCCGTTACAGGCGGAACAAAGGGATGGCGCGCGTACTGCCGCCCGCTGCTCCGCATGCCCGCGGTCCCAGGCCGCCGGGCGGTTTCGTTTTCCGGACATAACTTCCATCGGGGAATCATGCACAAATATATCCGCATCATGCGCCTGAACCATTGGATTAAGAATCTCTTTGTCCTTCCCGGTTCGGCTTTTGCTCTTCTGCTCGTTCCTGAAGCCACCGCACAGGGGTACGGCTCCCTTTTCTGGAATCTCTTCTTCGGACTTCTGTCCACCTGTCTCATCGCTTCGGCCAACTACGTGATTAACGAGTGGCTGGACGCGCCGTTCGACAGATTTCATCCCGTGAAGAAGCACCGCGCCGTGGTGGAGGAGGGCGTTGACGGACGTATCGTCTACGCGCTCTACGCTGCGCTGACGCTCATCGGCTTTGCCCTGGGACTGCTTGTTTCCCTGCCCGTATTTCTCATGGAGCTCTGGCTCTGGGTGATGGGCATCCTTTACAACGTGAAGCCTTTCCGCACCAAGGACCTGCCTTTCGTGGACGTGCTCACGGAGTCCATCAACAACGCCATCAGGCTCCTCATCGGCTGGTTCATCATCACGTCAGTCTGGTCCCCGCCGCTCAGCATCATCATCGGCTACTGGCTTGGCGGCGCCTTCCTGATGGATATAAAGCGGTTCTCCGAGTACCGCATGATTGCCGACAAGACGACGGCCTCCCTGTACCGCAAATCCTTCGCTTACTACGATGAGCGCATTTTGCTCGGCGCGGCTTTCTTCTACGCCATGGCCTCATCTTTCTTCGTGGGCATCTTTCTCATCAAGTACCGCATCGAGTTCATCGTGCTCATGCCCTTCCTCATGGGGCTCTTCTGCTATTACCTCATGATCAGCTACAAAAAGGACTCCGCAGCCCAGGCGCCGGAGAAGCTTTACCGCGAGAAGGGGCTTATGCTCTACGTGCTTTTCCTGAGCGTGCTCTTTGTCGTGCTTCTCAAATTCGACATTCCCGCACTGGCCTGTTTCGTGAGCGACAGACTCATCCATATCGGCTGAGAGTCACGGGAGGAGGTCAGCATGTCCGCTTCCGGGAAGCCGGTTATGGTGGTCGCAGACTTTGATGACACACTCATCACCGTCGATTCGCTCTGCGCCATGATGAAGAAGAACCGCTGGTACCTCGATCCGGCCATGATAAGGGCCGGCGCTGGCATCGTGTTCGCGAAAGCGTCCGGCGGGAACGAGCTCCGGGCGCGCAGCCGGTTCAAGTGGCTCATGCTCCGCAGATATCATGAGCTTCCTGAGGAAGAGAAGGATGCCTGGACCGCGTACTTCAGGCAGCGCTTCAATACCGGCGTGCTCGGGCAGATTCGGGATCTCGCGCCGGAGAAGGTCATTATCGCCTCGGCTTCTGACGCGGATCTTATCCGGCGTGTGCTCGACGGCGTCCTGAGCGCTGACGACATTATTGCCAGTGTCTTCACTGAGGATGAGTCGTCGTTCCAGACCTGCTACGGGCAGTGGAAGGCGGACAGATTCGCGGAAAGGCATCCTGAGAGGACAGGGTACCACGTCGTTGTGTTTACCGATTCCGAATCGGACCGGCCGCTCATGCGCCTCGCTGACGAAGTGCGCCTGATCCGCAGATAGGGGCAATTCTGGCGGCGCGGGGAGGACTTTCTCTCTGCAGTCCGGGGCTGTTCCGTTTCCCGGCCAAAGCTGTTTCCGCTCCCTGCGCCCGGCGCTCTGGCGTGATCTGTGCCCGCGTGCTTTTGGCGGCTTCAGAGAGCCGTTTTTCAGGTGTGTCTGGTGGAATGAAGCGGGAGTTTTCCTGTATGAACAGCTCCCGTTTTTCCGCTGTTCCGTGCAGTCCGGAAATTGAGGAAGCGCAGCCGGTTTTCGCGTGATCCGTACCGGGGCCGCCGCAGAGCCTCCGGAGGATATCCCGGCCTGTATATGAAAAAGCCCCCGTTTCCTTCCGGAAGCGGGGGCTCTGTTTCTGCAGAAGAGTGCTTTTTACATGAAGAGGTTCATGATGAGCACTTCAGCGCCGGCGACAGCCCAGGCGATGGTGGTCGTGTAGGACCATGTCCTGAACTGGTCCTTTGTCTGGGTTACGCCGAGCAGACGGTTAACGACCCAGAAGAAAGAATCGTTGAAGTAGCTGAAGAACAGGGAACCGCCGCAGCAGGCGAAAGCGCCGACAATGGGGTTCACTGTTCCGGCAGCGGCCAGAATGGGGGCGGTGATGCCGGCGGCCGTGATCATGGCCACCGTACCGGAGCCCTGGATGAACCGGACACCCGTGGAGATCAGGAAGGGCAGGAGAATGAGCGGGATATTGGCGTGAGCCATGCCCTGGGCGATGTAGGTGCCGAGGCCGGAGTCCTTGATGATCTGGCCGAGAGCGCCGCCGCCACCGGTGACGAGCAGGATGATGCCGGCCTGTTCCATGCCCTTTTCCATTTCCCTGAGGGCGGTTTCACGGTCGACGTTCTTAAGCTGGGTCACGATAGCGAGAAGCAGGCCGAGGCCCACGGCGATGATGAGCTGGCCGAGGAAGATCAGGACGCCGTAGAAACCGGTCTTCAGCTTGAGGGCGGAAAGAACGGTGTTGATCAGAATAAGGATGATGGGGAGGACGAGCGGGGCGAAGGAGGTGAAAACGCCGGGCAGATCCTTTTCCTCGAGGCTGATGACAGCGTTGGGATTGTAGTCGGATTCCTTGATGGGAATCAGGCTTCCGTCCTCATCGTTGATGAAGGGCATCTTGTGACGGAGGTAGCCCTTCGCGTACAGGATGACGGCGATGGCCATGGGAATGGCCATGCAGATGCCGATGAGGATGAACTGTCCCACGTCAACATTGAAGATGCCGGCGACGCCGAGAGGACCGGGCGTCGGCGGAACCATGGAGTGTGTGATGACGAGGCCGCCGGCGAGGGCAGCGCCGATGCCGATGACGGACTTCTTCACGGTGCGGGCGATGGCCTTGGCGATCGGGGACACGACGATGAAGCCGGAGTCACAGAAAATCGGGATGGAGACGAAGAAGCCGGTAATGGCCATGGCTTCTTCCTCGCGCTTCTTGCCGAAGAGGTTGAGGAAGGTGATTGCCATGCGCTGGGCGGCGCCGGAGATTTCGAAAATCTTGCCGAGGATGACGCCGAAGCCGATGATGATGCCTATGCCGGACAGCGTTCCGCCGAAGCCCTTGGTGATGGACATAATGATGCCGAGGCTCTTGCCGTCAGGGAACGTTTCCTTGACGAGGGGCATGCCGCCGATAACGCCGATGACGACGGTGGCGATGATCAAAGCCACGAAAGCGTGGATTTTGGTCTTCAGCACCAGGAAAATCAGAACCGCCAGGCCGATGATGAGGCCGAGCAGCATCTGGTTGCCACTGAGGTTTTCAATCATAAACCCTCTCCTTTATTGAACGGGTGAGTTTCTTCCCTGTGGCTGAAAGCGGGGAAGCGCCCGCCTGTTTGCTCTGGAAACGCCCTGCCTATCCTTTGATGAAGGAGGGAGCGTATTTGGCCGCCAGACGGACAGCCTCAATCATGCTGATGGCGCTGGCTTTGCCCGTGCCGGCGATATCAAAGGCCGTACCGTGATCGACGGACGTGCGCAGAATGGGCATGCCGTTGGTGACGGAAATGGTGCGCTCGAAGTCCAGGGTCTTGGTCGCGATGTGTCCCTGGTCGTGGTAGAGAGAAAGGACGCTGTTGAACTTGCCGATTTTGGCGAGATGGAAGACGGAGTCCGCGGGGACGGGGCCCACGACATCGTAGCCTTCGGCCTTCATTTCCTCGCAGGCGGGGCCGATGACATTGACTTCCTCCCAGCCGAAGAGGCCGCGCTCGCCGGAATGCGGGTTGAGGCCGGCCACGGCCATGGTGCCGCCCTCGACGCCGAGACGGCGCAGGGCTTCGGTGCAGCGGCGCACGTAATCCTTGATGCGGTCCTTCTTAATCATGCCGAGCATCTCCAGAATGGAGACGTGGCGGGTCAGGAAGAAGACGCGCAGGCCCCTGGTCTCGAACATGGTGAGGGGATCGGGCGTGTTGGTCAGCTTGCCGAAAATTTCGGTGTGGCCGATGAAGGGCACGCCGCCCTCATGCAGGGACTGCTTGTTGATGGGCGTCGTGGCCACGGCGTCCACTTCGCGGGCGTTGGCGAGCTCAATGGATTTGGCGATGTAGTCGTAGGCCGCCCTGCCGCACATGCCGCTGACTTTGCCGTACGCGAATTTCCCCATGTCGACGTTGTCGAGGTCGATGAGGTTGAGCACGCCGCGGCTGTAGTCGCCTTCGGCGGGTTTGGAGATGCGTTTGATGGTGAGGGGGGAACCCGTGATTTCGATGGCCTTCTGCATGATCTTGCCGTCGCCGATGACGACCACGTCAGCGGACTCGAGGGCCTCGTCCGAACACAGGGTTTTGGCCGTGATTTCCGGTCCCACGCCGGCGGGATCGCCCATGGGAACTGCGATAAGCGCTTTCCTGCTCATATTTTCTGCTCCTTATACAGAGAGACGTTTTTTCAGATAGTTGACGCACTCGACGAGCGCGTCGGGACCACCCTGGCTGCCGCCCTTGGTGACGATGTGGCAGCCGTCCATGCTTCCGCCCATAATGCGGCCGTAGGCAGCGAGGGGCAGCACCTCGTCCTGAAGGCTGATGCCCTGGGCGCCGGCCCTTCCGCATACGGCGACGGTGATGTCGCCGCCGCAGCAGTAGATGCCGCGGAAGACCTTTACCTTCGCGAAGATGCGCGCCGCGATTTCGGCGAACGCCTGGTTGATGATTTCGCTCACGCCGTCCACGTCGAGGCCGAGCTTATTCATGTAAAACGGAAAATCAATGCGTTTTTCGGGATCAAGACCGTCACCGGCCACCAGATTCACGGGGAAGAGGTCGTATCTCGTGACAATGGAGTCCACAACGCGGCTGATTTCCTTTTCGCGGCGCTCCGGGGATTCCAGAAATTCGCTTGTGTGCACGTTCTCGTCCACCATGCGTTCCCTGAGGCGGAGCTGTTCCACCTGACGGGCGGTCAGGGGGTGGACGCTGCCCACCACCACGAGGATGCGCGGGGTTTTGTAATGGACGGCCGGCACGAGCGCCTTACGGGCGAGGGCGCCGGTGAAGGCGCCGGAATCAACGGCCACGACTCTGAGCTTGGACGTCAGCGTGGCGTCGGCGATGAGGTCAAGATCCTCCTGGGTGACAGCGTCAAAGCAGAGGATGCGCTCCCCGTTTTCCACGTGGCGGCGCATGGTTTCGGCGAGCTTGTGCTTGCCGTGCATGAGATCGTCCACGGTGACGCATCCCACCCTGTACTTTGTCTGCTTCTCCATGATCTCCCGGACACCCGATACGTTGACCGGGCACTTCGGGTCGATGGCGATGTCCGTCTTGTGCAGGAGCATGCCGTTGACGAGGAGATAACCGCCGACCACGGTGCGGCCGGAGCTCGGGAAGGTGGGCACCACGAGAGCCGTGCGTCCGTCGTCCAGTGCGTCGAGCATGGCGTCCGTCTCGGCGCCGAGATTGCCGCGCAGCGTGCTGTCAACACGCTTCGAGTAAACCTTGACGTCAGGGGACATGAGTTTCCGCGTGGCGTTGTACACGCGGCGGTAGGCCTCCTCCGGAGGCACAGCGCGGGAGTTTGTGGGGTAGATGACGCAGTCGGAATCGGCGTGAGCCGCGGTTTCCAGGGCGTCTTCAGTAAGAATGCTCATGGACGTGAAATTGCTCTGGCGCAGCTGGACGCCTGTCGCGTTTCCGCCCGTCAGGTCATCGGCGATGACAACGCACTGTGGCATGAAATACTCCTGTGATTACCGGGCGGAAAAATCGTTTTCCGGAGGGTATAAAATGTTACTGTTTGGATAAAGAATTACAATTCATTTGTAAAGAATGGGCGTACCAGGCATGCAGCCGGTGATTACTGCGGCAGAAGATGAGTGCGTTATGTTACAATTATGTTACGAAATGCGCGGGTGAAAGAAAAAAATGCAGGGAAAACAGGAAGAAAGAGGGTCATAATGTGTGTTATCATTTTATGATAACATGGCATGATGTAAGAATAATGGAAAAATGCATGACATTGCAGAAGGAAGACCTGACGGACGCGGACACGGTTACCCGCAAGGCCGGACAGCTTTTTTCTGTGCAGGCCCTTTTTTTCCGGAAGGCGGCCTCCCGGATGAGTCTGCGGATAAACAAGCAGCTGAAATGCACGCTTTTTTGACAGTTTTGCCATGCTGCCGGCACACGGGGCCTGGCCTCTCCTGATACAGTGCTTCTGTCCGTGAAACATCCGTTTTGCATGGTTTGCCTGTCATCCTGATTACCCGGGAGCCGTCCCTCTTCGGCTCCCGGGCGGCGGATGGGGCAGGGAGGAAGAAACATGATGACGGTTAATGAGCTGCCCAGAGGCCGGGAACTCAGGATTTGCGCGCTCAGGGCTCTGGAAAGACTTGGCGGCCGCGGAACAGCCGCCCAGATCGCTGCTGAGATCTGCGGCAGTGAGTCACCTGTCTCAGGGAATGGGGATTATGTTTCGCTGGAAAGGCGCAGGATGCGCTCTGACTTTGAGTTTGACATCGGGCTCGCCGGCGCGGCGCTCCAGAAAAGCGGCCTTCTGCGCGCCGGGGACAAAGGTGTCTGGTTCCTGACGGACAGGTATCAGAAGCCGGCAAAAAAACTTCCCGGCTTCCTGCGTTTTTTCCTGGGACGTGATGCGCGCGGGTAAGCGCGTTCCTGACTCCGGGGCGGGCATACGGCCGGCCCCGTGGAGCCGGAGGGAAACGGATTCCGTTCCCGCCGGCGGTTCCGTGCGCAGTTCCCTGCTCAGGGCGCGTGCCCTGTCAGTACCGGTATTTTTTCCGTTCGGCCTGTCCTCTCCGCTCAGGAGCGGGCGCGGCTCACGCTGTGGACGGCGCCAAGGAAGACGGCGAAGGCGCCAATGGCGAGAATGCCCAGCTCGGACCAGGCGACGGGCCTTCCCGCGGCGGCTGCCTGCATGGCGCCTGCGGCGTGGGGAAGAGGCAGTACGCCGAGCAGGTGCCGGGCCCATTCCGGCAGGCGTTCCAGGGGGAAAAATGTGCCGCCGAGAAAGGCCATGGGAGTTATGACGAAGTTGGAGAGGAGCGCCTGATCCGCGTGGGATTTCACAAGCATGGCCATCATGATGGCGAGGCCCGAGAAGAACCACGCGTTGAGCACGAGGGCCAGCCAGAGCCCCGGGGCGAGAAGGTTAACGTGCACGCCCGCGAGGGTTCCGATGATCATGATGATGACGCTGGCGCCCGTGGCTCTGACGATGCCGGCGGCTGTCTCGCCTGCAACGTAGCCCGAAGCGGAAAGCGGGCAGGTCATAAACTCGTCGAGCATATGCCAGTAAAACCTGGCGATATTGATATCGACCGCTATGGCCCAGGCCTGGGTCATGCTTGCCATGGCCACGAGGCCGGGCACGAGGAAGTCGATGTAGGGCAGTCCGTTGACGGTGACGCCGCCCATGGCGCAGGTGAAGGCCGTGAAATAGAGCAGGGGGGAGACAAGCCAGGAGGCGAGCTGTTTCGGCATGCGCCTGCGCAGGATGAGCATTTCCCTGAGAAAGACAGGCCAGGCGCCCGTGAAAGGATGTATTTTCGTCATGGCTTTACTCCCTGATGCCGTGGCCGGTCAGCCTGAGATAACTGTCTTCGTGCGTCGCCGGCCGCACTGCCGATGAGAGGGCGCGCTCTTTGTCCGCTTCCATAAAGGCCGCGGCCTCCTCCCCCGTGGGGAAGCACTCCGTAGTGAAGCCGTCCCTGCCGTGCGTGTCGACGGCCCAGGCTCCGGTGCGGCGTATGAGTTCCTTCGGTGTGCCCCGGGACAGGATGTGTCCCTGATCAAGAAGGATTACCCGGTCTGCCAGAAGCTCTGCCTCTTCAATATAATGGGTGGTCATGAGAATGGTGGTGCCGGCTCCGCGTATGCTGCTGATGATGCCCCACAGCGTGCGGCGTATCTGGGGATCGAGACCGGCGGTGGGTTCGTCCAGGATCAGGATATCTG
>ERZ772991.1653-NODE-1653-length-18427-cov-5.113760_pt1 | contig 18427 bp, 13 predicted proteins | sample MGYA00511128_ERZ772991 | MGnify/ENA primary metagenome ERZ772991 (study PRJEB29015, sample SAMEA2737655) | human gut metagenome | biome: human gut; feature: human-associated habitat; material: faeces | place: China | collected 2012 ... | reverse complement strand
ACATGTCGCAAGCGACCGCGCGAGACGCCCGAATGTGCCAAGGCACATTCTTTTTTATTACCTAAAATTAGGGGCGTGAAAATAACTTGTGTAATTTTGGGAAATCCTGTAAAATATGGGCAGAAAATAACATGATTGTGAAAGCGGTGAAACCGCTGGAAAGGGAAACAGATGGAGCAGATCAATCGCGACGCGCTATTTTGCGACGAGACAGAGGATTACCGTTGTCCTTCGGAGGCAGATGCGGGTGAAGTCGTTACATTTTATTTCAGAACAGAGAAAAATGGAGCAGATGCGGTTGTACTGCTGGAATATGACCCGGAGACCGGGGCGCTTTTGCAGGAGTGGCAGATGAAACGGCTTTCGTGGGAGTGCTGTGCTGGCAGCGTTGGGAACGGTGCAGATACAAATCGAGGCATAGATGGTAGCGGTATGGCTGACAAGTCAGACAGCCGTTTTGATTACTACAGCTGTGCGCTGACTCTGGGAACGAAAACATTTTCGTATGTATTTCAGGTGACCTGGGGCGAGAACGTCTGTCTTTACAACCGGATCGGGCTGACAGAGGATGCGGCGGCGCACCCGTTTCGCCTGATTCCGGGATTTCATGTGCCGGAGTGGAGCAAGGGCGCGCTGATGTATCAGATCTATGTGGATCGGTTCTGCAACGGCGATCCTACAAACGATACGGAAACCAATGAATATATTTATCTGAAAAAGCCGGTCACCCGGGTGACGGACTGGAAGGAACCGATCAGTACACTCGATGTGGGACGGTTTTACGGCGGTGATCTGCAGGGTGTTTTAGATAAACTTGATTATTTAAAGAGTCTCAAGATAGAAGCAATCTACTTAAATCCGGTATTTGTATCACCGTCGAACCATAAGTATGACTGTCAGGACTACGACCATATCGATCCGCATTATGGAGTGATTCTGGAGGACGCAGACGGACTGGTGTGCCCGGAAGATACGGACAATGACCGCGCACATAAATATATGACGCGGACGGCGGATGAGCAGAACCTGGAGGCGAGCGATGCCTTTTTTGCCCGCCTGATTGAGGAAGCGCACAAGCGGGGAATCCGGGTGCTGGTGGACGGTGTGTTCAACCATTGTGGTTCTTTCAATAAATGGCTGGATGCGGAACTTCTGTACCAGCACGCGGGCGGCTATCCGCAGGGGGCATATGTCTCGGAGGACAGCCCGTATCGCTATTTTTTCCAGTTCCACAATGAAAATGCCTGGCCGTTCAATGACAGCTACGACGGCTGGTGGGGACACGCGACGCTTCCGAAGCTTAATTACGAGGAAGCGCCGGAATTGTACCAGTACATTCTGGGGATTGCGAAAAAATGGGTGTCGGCGCCGTTTGGAGCAGATGGTTGGCGGCTGGATGTGGCGGCAGATCTGGGTCGGAGCGCCGGGATGAACCATCAGTTCTGGCGTGATTTCCGCGCGGCAGTCAAGGAGGCAAATCCGGAGGCGGTCATGATCGCGGAACATTACGGCAGCCCGTATGACTGGCTGAAGGGCGATCAGTGGGATACGGTCATGAATTATGATGCGTTTATGGAGCCGCTGTCATGGTTTCTGACCGGGATGGAGAAGCACAGTGACGAAGAAAATCCGGCGCTGTTTGGGGATGGATGCGCCTTTTTTGAGGCGATGCGCTACCATATGAGTGAAATGCCGACGGCTTCCATGCAGTGTGCGATGAACGAGCTGTCCAACCACGATCACTCCCGCTTTATGACGCGGACAAACCGCCGGGTGGGCCGTCTTGCGTCGGCAGGTGCAAAAGCAGCGGAGGAGGGCATCAGCTATGGCATTTTCCGCCAGGGTGTTGTCATGCAGATGACCTGGCCGGGCGCACCGACGATCTATTACGGTGACGAAGCGGGCGTCTGTGGATGGACCGATCCGGACAGCCGCCGGACGTACCCGTGGGGCGGGGAAAACCTGGAGCTGATCGAGTTCCACCGCTACATGAGCGGCATCCGGAAACGCTGTCCGGCATTTAGAAATGGTTCCCTGAAAGCGCTGGCGGCGGGAGATGGCTATATTGCCTATGGACGTTTTCAGAGTGCTCAGAGAGCTGGCGGCGCGTGCTGCGGCGTGACGGCGGTCAATACAGGTGATGACTGGCTGACGCTCAAGATTCCGGTCTGGCAGATCGGGGCGCGCGACGGGGCGGTCCTGCGCCGGGAAATGATGACCTATGAGGACGGTTACAACGCCGGACAGGTTGAACATGAGGTAAAGGACGGCTATATCGAGGTGAAAATCCCACCGGTCGGAAGTATCGTTTTGACGGGAAATGATACGGCATTGTAGGAAATGCGGCTTCGACAAGATATATGATTTCTGGCAGTTGAGCGAGAAGAATCAAAAGCAGGAAAAAATGGAAATAAAAATATTAAATAAAATATATAAAAACACTTGCTTTTTTGAGACGGCCATGCTATAATCTTCAACTGTCAGAGCAATTTTGGATGGGTTCCCGAGTGGCCAAAGGGGGCAGACTGTAAATCTGTTGCGTCTCGCTTCGGTGGTTCGAATCCACCTCCATCCATTTGGCTTTGTGCCAGTCATGAGTAATCATGATGCCGGCGTGGCGGAACTGGCAGACGCACAGGACTTAAAATCCTGCGAGGGTTAAACTTCGTACCGGTTCGATTCCGGTCGCCGGCAGTATCGGGAACAGTTTTTAACTGTTCCCGATTTTGCGTTATACGGACGTATTTGCAGCGTTGGTTTATATCAGGATATAGAAATCCTGTCATAAACCGGCGCTTCTTTTGCATATAATACAAAGCAAAGGAGTGAAAACATGTCTGCATATCATCGGTTAATATCATATATCTATGCATACGAGGGCGGAATCAAAGGGAAAAATACGGGATTTGCGAAATTGGAGACGCGGGGAACTTCCTGCCGGATTCAGGTCAGCGTCCGCCGTGTCTTTGCGGGCGGCAGCCCGATCGGCGTATACCTTCTGGCAGGGCAGGAGGAGATCCGTATCGGCACCCTGTTTGTCCGTGGCGGAAATGGGGAGTTCCGTGCCGTCGTCAATTGTGAAAATATTGAAGGAAGCGGCTGCAATATGGAAGAGTGCTGTGGTCTGACTCTTCATGAGACGGACAGCGCATGGCGTGCCTATACGACGATCTGGGAAGATGCCGTCGCGCATGCGGCAGAGGTTGAGCTGGCGGATGTGACTGCTGAGAAAGTGCGGGAGCAGGAAGCGGAGAAGGAAGAGGCAACGCGGAAATTGGCAGAGAATGTATCTAGGGAAGTGAACAGCGCGTCTGTAGGGAAAGAAAAATTGGATGAGGCGTCAGAACTTACCCGGTCGGGAGAAATGGAGAGTCAGGACACATCCACGGAGACAGAGAAGAAAGAAGCTGTGAATATAAACGAAACGGACTTCGGAATCAGCCAGCCCCAGCCAGAAAAGCTGGAGGATTCAAACCTGGAGATTTTCGAGGACACGGAAACCATGGAAGCGGTTCCAGATATCTCAGAAACATCCGATCATCAAGAGGCAGAAGTTGTTCAGGAAACGCAAACGGAAACACCGCAAGAAAGTTTTCAGGAATCCACTCAAGAAGTGCAAACGGAGACACCGAAGGAAAGTTTTCAGGAATCCTATCAGGAAGCACAGACAGAAGCACGGCGGAAAGATTCTCAAGAATCCACCCGGGAGGTCCGGAAAGAGGCGCTTCCAGATTCTCCACCAGACCATCAAGAAGCATTTCAGCCAGGCTCTCAAAATCAAAAACAACCGCAACCAGATTCTTCCAAGGAATCTCCCAAAGAAGATCCCGCCGAGACTCTCTGGGACCGCCTGCGCGTTACCTATCCGAAAGTAACCGCCTTCGAATGCGCCGACGGCTGCGAGATTCTGGTAATCAAACCGCAGGATATCGGGCTTCTGCCGCGGGAAAACTGGGTGTATGGAAATAACAGCTTTCTTCTGCACGGTTACTACAACTACCGATATCTGATTCTGGCGAGACTGGGGAAACCCGGCGAACGGGGGCGCTACATTCTGGGCGTGCCGGGACATTATGGAAACAATGAAAAATATATGGCGGCGATGTTCGGCTTTGACCGCTTTGTCCGTTCCACCCGCCAGCCGCCGCGCGACAGCCGGTTCGGGTATTGGTATACGGATTTGAATTTTACATAAAAGCCGGTCGCTCCTTTTACAGAACTCTTGACAAAGGATAGCTTTTCTGGGTAGGATGGACACGGGTCAAATGCTTTCAGGTGTTTGGTTGGCAGCGGATCAAACTTGTCGGGAAACTGGGATAAGGATGCCTGTTGTTGGAAGCGGATAAATTTAAACGGAGGAAAAAACAGTGGCAGCAAAATTGACACGGGAAGAGAAATATATGAAAGCGGCGATCCGCGAGGCGAAGAAAGCCTGGGCGCTCGGAGAAGTGCCGATCGGCTGCGTGATCGTGTATGAGGACAAAATCATCGGCAGGGGTTACAACCGCCGGATGGTCGATCATAGCGCGCTGGCACATGCGGAGATCGCGGCAATCAAAAAAGCGTGCAAGCGCATGGGCGACTGGCGCCTGGAAGAATGCGAGCTGTACGTGACGCTGGAACCGTGCCCGATGTGCGCAGGGGCGATCGTGCAGGCGCGGATTCCAAAAGTTTACATCGGTTCCATGAACCCGAAAGCCGGCTGCGCCGGTTCGGTACTGAATCTTCTGGATGAAAAAGGATTCAATCATCAGGTGGAGACAGAAGAAGGACTTTTGGGCGAGGAATGTTCGATGATGTTGAAAGAATTTTTCAAAGAATTGCGTGAAAAGAGAAAAAAGAAGAAAGAAGAAAAAGCTGGTGAATGATTTCCACCAGCTTTTTGCATTCCATATTTTCCGTTCAAACCGAAAGGTACAGTCCTTATTTGATTACGTGGATCCAGCCCTCCGGAGCTTTGATGTGACCCATCTGGATGCCGGTCAGTGTCTCATAGAGTTTCTGGGTAACCGGACCCATCTTCTCCATACCTGCCGGGAAGCAGATTTCCTTGCCGTGGTCAACGATCTTGCCAACCGGGGAGATAACAGCTGCGGTACCGCACAGACCGCACTCTGCGAAATCTTTTACTTCGTCTAAGTATACTTCACGCTCTTCGGTCTCCATGCCAAGGTAATCTCTTGCAACCTGCAGGATAGAACGGCGTGTGATAGACGGAAGGATGCTGTTGGACTTCGGAGTTACCAGCTTGCCGTCTTTGGTGATAAAGATAACGTTTGCGCCGCCGGTCTCCTCGATCTTGGTACGTGTCTGCGGATCCAGGTAGATGTTCTCATCGAAACCGTTCTTATGAGCATCTACGATCGCATGCAGGCTCATCGCGTAGTTTAATCCGGCTTTGATGTGACCGGTTCCGTGAGGTGCTGCACGGTCGAAATCGCTGACGCGGATGGTGATCGGTTTAGCGCCGCCCTTGAAGTACGGACCTACCGGTGTACAGAATACGCGGAACTGATAGATGTTTGCCGGTTTAACGCCGATGATGGAATCATAACCGAACATATACGGGCGGATGTACAGGGTTGCACCGGAACCATACGGCGGTACGAATGCTGCGTTGGCTTCTACTACTTTTGTGATGGCGTCTACGAAGCGCTCCTTCGGGAATGGCGGCATTTCAAGACCTTTTGCGGAATTTTCCATACGCTCGCCGTTTAAGTCAGGACGGAACGTAACGATATGGCCGTCCTCGGTCGTATACGCTTTCAGACCCTCGAAGCAAGTCTGTGCATACTGCAGAACACAGGCACATTCATTCAGGGTAATATTCGGGTCGGAGGTAAGGGCGCCTTCGTCCCAGGAACCATTCTGGTACATGGAAACATAGCGGTAATCCGTTGGCATATAGCCGAAACCGATGTTGCTCCAGTCGATATTTTTCTTTTCCATAATCGTTGCTCCAATCTTACAGAATTTTATGATTTAGTAACTGTTTGACTTTTTGCAGTCGCTAGATTTATACCTATTATAATAATTTCTTTCTTCTGTTGCAAGATTCTGGGATAAAAAATGATAAAAAAACAATAAAATGTATTCTTGTGTATTTTTATACAATGCTTGTTAGTCAAGCTCCGGCTTGACAAAACGGCGGCTGCCATGTATACTAAACAGGCTGACGGTCTGCAGGTCATTCCGTCATATAAGATCAAGTCATAAAGTTTCCGCACAGCCGGGGAGTTAGCGGTGCCCTGTACCTGCAATCCGCTATAGCAGGGGTGTTGTCCGACCGAGGGCGTTTTTACTGTGGGGCTGCCCCTGAAAAGTGGCGTTGAAGTCTGGGTCTTGCGCAACAGAAATCTGTGAACCGTGTCAGGGCAGGAATGCAGCAGCACTAAGCAGAAGCTTCTGTGTGCCGCAAGGCAGCCTGGACCGAGTTAACTGTCAGGGTAACGTCCATGGCATACGTTCGAAGCCGGGCGTGCGGATTTTTTTATTTCATAGGAAATTGCTTCCTATGAAATAAAAAATAGAAAATAATAGATACAGAAACAAGCATTTTTGCAGGTGTGTGAATATAGCCGGGATATGTGGAATTTGATTTGCCAAGGGGTAGGAATACCGTGCCGGAGCAGATTAAAAGCGCGTATCCCGGTATTTTTATGTCTATGATATTTGTAAGGAATTTTTTCTTGCCCGCGGGATATGATTGTATTATAATTACAAAATGGGTGTAGTTTATCCTGATATGGGGGTTGTTGGAAACTTAGAATAAGGGTAACTGTGAAGGTACTGGACGGTTATGAAGAAAGGGAAAGCGCTCATGAGAAGAATCGGTATGTTAACCAGCGGCGGCGACTGCCAGAGCTTAAATGCGACGATGCGAGGCGTGGCAAAATCGCTGTACAAAATGTTTGATGACATAGAGATAGTTGGATTTGAAGACGGCTATAAAGGTCTTATGTATGCAGACTACCGGATTATGAAACAGTCGGATTTTTCCGGGATTCTGACACGCGGAGGTACGATTCTGGGAACTTCCAGACAGCCTTTCAAGCTGATGCGGATGCCGGACGAGAACGGTCTGGATAAAGTGGAAGCGATGAAACACACCTATTACAAGCTGAAACTGGAATGCCTCGTCATTTTAGGTGGCAACGGCAGCCAGAAGACGGCAAATCTGCTGCGGGAGGAAGGACTCAATATCGTTTCTCTTCCGAAGACCATAGACAACGATCTCTGGGGCAGCGATCTTACGTTTGGATTCCATAGTGCGGTTGATGTAGCGACCAATGCCATCGACTGTATTCATACGACGGCGGCGTCTCATGGCAGAGTCTTCATCGTGGAGATCATGGGCCACAAGGTGGGATGGCTGGCGCTCTATGCAGGCATCGCGGGCGGAGCTGACATCATTCTCCTGCCGGAGATCCCGTATGATATTGATGTGGTGGTAAATGCGATCCGCAGCCGTACTAAAAATGGCAAGAATTTCACGATTCTGGCGGTCGCAGAGGGCGCGATTTCCAAGGAAAATGCAGCCCTGACCAAGAAAGAATTAAAAGAAAAGAAGAAAAATGGACCGGTTTATCCGTCGGTCGCTTACGAGCTGGGCGCCCAGATTTCCGAGCGGACGGGGCAGGAGATCCGTGTGACGGTTCCGGGGCATATGCAGCGCGGAGGCGAGCCATGTCCGTATGACCGCGTGATTGCGACGCGCCTCGGCGCGGAGGCAGCAGAGATGATCCGCCGCAAAGAATACGGCTATATGGTCGCTTTAAACAACAATAAGATTGAAAAAATTCCGCTCGCGGACATTGCCGGTAAATTAAAGATGGTCGATCCGAAGAGCGATATTATCCGGGAAGCTAAGGATGTAGGCATCAGCTTCGGCGATGAATAGTAAGGAAGTAGTAGTTTATGTCATATACAGCACTGTACAGAAAATGGCGTCCGACGTCCTTTGAAGAGGTCCGGGGTCAGGACCATATCGTAAAGACCCTGAAAAATCAGATCAACTCCGGGCGGATCGGGCACGCGTATCTCTTCTGCGGGACGCGCGGAACCGGTAAGACGAGTATTGCCAAGATCTTTGCACGGGCAGTCAACTGTGAACATCCGGTGGACGGCAGCCCCTGCGGCGAGTGCAGTATGTGCCGCCAGATTGCGGAAGGAGCTTCCCTCAATGTGGTGGAGATCGATGCGGCATCCAACAATGGTGTGGAAAATATCCGCGATATCCGGGAGCAGGTGCAGTACCCGCCGACGGATGGGCGCTACCGCGTCTACATCATTGACGAGGTTCATATGCTTTCGATCGGCGCGTTCAATGCGCTCTTAAAGACGCTGGAAGAACCGCCGTCCTACGTTATATTTATCCTGGCGACGACGGAGGTCCACAAGATCCCGATCACGATCCTGTCCCGGTGCCAGAGATATGATTTCAAGCGGATCTCGATCGATACCATCGCGGGACGGCTGGCGGAGCTGACGCAGGCGGAGCAGATCGATGTAGACGACCGGGCACTTAGGTATGTGGCACGTGCGGCGGATGGCTCGATGCGAGATGCGTTAAGTCTTCTCGATCAGTGCGTGGCGTTCCATTTCGGGGAAAAGCTGACGTATGACAATGTGCTCGAGGTGTTGGGCGCGGTCGATAACCGCGTGTTCAGCAAGCTGTTTCAGGCGGTGCTTGCAAGTGATACGAAGGCGTGCATCCGTGAGATTGAGGAAATGATCATCCAGGGGCGCGATCTTTCGCAGCTTGTCAACGATTTCGTCTGGTATATGCGAAATCTCCTGATTGCCAAGACGACCGACGAACCGGGCGATATGCTCGATATGTCGGAGGAAAATCTGGCAGTTTTAAAGGAAGAGGCGGCAGGCGTTGATACGGAAACGCTGATGCGTTACATCCGTATTTTCTCGGAGCTTTCCGGGCAGCTGCGCTACGCGTCGCAGAAGCGGATTCTGGTGGAGATTGCCTTTATCAAGCTGACGACGCCGTCGATGGAACAGAATCTTGATTCCATTTTACAGCGGATTACGCTATTAGAGCAGAAAATGCAGGAAATGCCGGACAATTTACAGAAACTGGCGTCCCTTGCACCGGCAGCGGGGCAGGCTGCATCCTCCAAAACGGTTGTGGTGGAAACGCCGCCTGAGCCGAAGAAGGTATCCCTTCCACCGGCACAGTACGAAGATCTGATGCTGATGCGGAAAGAATGGGGACGGATTGCGTCCCTGAGCCAGCTTGTGGGTTCGATTAGACTCAGTCTTCCCAAGACAAGTGTAGAACCGGCGGGCGAAGGCTGCCTTTGCATTGTGTGTACAGATGAAAATACGTTTGGAATTATCAATCGGGAGCCTGAGCTTAAGAATTTGCAGGAAGTAGTGCAAGAAAAATACAAAAAGACTCTGCAATTTAAAGTCCGTTTAGAATCATCTGCTGTGCCGCAAAGAACGGTTTATGTCAGTGATGAGGATTTAAAGAACGCAATCCATACCGATGTGATTGTCGAAGAGGATGATTCCGTGTAGTGGAGCTTGCCAAAGATGAGCCTTGTTTTGTAATGCAAGAAGCTGTGATTAAATGCAGATAAATGATATTAGTGGGTTTATATGATATATAGAACCGGCTGCAATCGGCAGCCAGTCTGAATATAAATAAAAAGAAGTGAAAGAGAGGAATGACACCATGGCAAAACGTGGCGGTTTCCCAGGCGGTATGCCGGGCAATATGAACAATTTAATGAAGCAGGCGCAGAGAATGCAGCGCCAGATGGAAGAGAAGCAGAAAGAGCTGGAGGAGAAGCAGTACAGCGCATCCGCAGGCGGCGGCGCTGTAACCGTGACCGTATCTGGTAAAAAAGAGGTTCTTTCCGTGAAACTGTCTGAGGAAGTAGTGGATCCGGATGATATCGAGATGTTAGAGGATCTGATCGTGGCGGCGACCAACGAGGCATTCCGTCAGGCGGAAGAGGACAGCAGCCAGATGATGTCCCAGTTGACCGGTGGCCTTGGCGGTCTGGGAGGCGGATTCCCGTTTTAAGCGATGGATTATTACAGCAGCCAGATTAGCAAGCTAATCGAAGAATTGTCAAAACTTCCCGGAATCGGAAGTAAATCGGCGCAGCGTCTTGCATTTCATATCATCAATATGCCGGAAGAACAGGTCAGGCACTTGTCCGGCGCGATTCTGGAAGCCAAGCAGAATGTGCGTTACTGCAAGGAGTGCTGCACATTGACTGATAAGGAACTGTGCCCGATCTGCAGCAGCGACCGGCGTGATCATGAGACGATCATGGTGGTGGAAAATACGCGCGATCTGGCGGCATATGAAAAGACAGGAAAATACAACGGGGTCTATCATGTGCTGCATGGGGCGATCTCCCCGATGCTGGGGATCGGGCCGGGCGACATCCGGCTCAAGGAGCTGATGACTCGCCTGCAGAAAGAGGAGGTTCGTGAGGTCATTATCGCAACCAACTCAAGCCTGGAGGGCGAGACGACCGCGATGTATTTGAGCAAGCTGATTAAGCCGACAGGGATCCGGGTGACGCGAATCGCCAGCGGCGTTCCGGTCGGGGGCGACTTGGAATATATTGATGAGGTAACGCTTCTGCGCGCGCTGGATGGGCGTACAGAGCTGTAGCCGGTGAGCAAATAAAACGTTACTGGGCACGTATGCGTGAACAGTAACAATAAAACTTCTGCCGCGGCAGGAAGTTAGGAGATGCATAAGATGGATAAATACGAGTTTAACATCAAGGTAGAGCAGATTAAGAAACTGGTCAACAAGGGAGATTTCGAGACGGCGATGAAGATCGCCGATACCATCGACTGGCGTCGTGTACGCAGCACCAGCCTGCTTACGATGATTTCCCAGATTTATGAGAAAAATGCAGAGTATCAGGATGCCAAGGATATTTTATTGCTGGCATATGAGAGAGCGCCGCTTGGAAAGGGGCTTTTATATAAGCTGACTGACCTTGCATTGCGTGAAAATAATATTCAGGAGGCAGAGGCATATTACCGGGAGTTCTGTGAGCTGTCCGGCGATGACCCGCGCCAGTACCTGCTTCGTTTCCTGATTCTGGAGGCGAAGGATGCGCCGTTAGAGCAGCAGATCAATTCTCTGGAGAGATATTGTCAGGAAGAGCTGGATGAGAAATGGCTGTACCACCTGGCAGAGCTTTATCATCAGGCGAACCAGGCGGACGACTGTGTGCGGATCTGCGACAAGATCATGCTGATGTTCGGTCTTGGCAAATATGTGGACAAGGCAATGGAACTGAAACTTCAGTATGCGCCGCTGACGAAATATCAGATGGATCTGGTGGAAAACCGCGAGAAGTACGAAGAGAAGCTGCGTGCGGTGGAAGAAGAGTACAAGAACGGTACATACCGCAAGCCAGAGCCGGAAGGAGAGTATCTGGATACGGATGAGCCGGAGGCAGAGCTGGACGACGAACCGGAGAACGAGCCGGAGGGGCAGCCGGAGCAGGCAGAGCCAGAAGAGAAGGCTGGAAAACCGAAAGCTGAGACAAAACCGGCGGACGAGAAAGTAGAAAAGGCTGCGCTGGACGAGGATGTAGTAGCAAGCCTTCATGAAGCACAGGCGGAAGAAGCGCTGGCAAAAGAAGTGTCCAAGATCAAGCCTTACGATGAGGAAGAGGGCGCATCCGAAGGGGAGACACGTGTTTTCAGGAATCTCCGCGACCTAGAGCCGGCAGAGGCAGAGGAAAAGAGCGAGGAAGCTCCGATTCATGAATTTGAAGAGGAAGAGGAAACCATAGTGGAAGACTGGGATTTCGAACCGGAAGAGGAAGAAGAGGAGATCAAGGAATCAAATCATCTGATGATCGAGGCGGAAGATCCAGCAGCCGGTCTTGCGATGGCACTTGATTCCCTGAAAAAGATTCACCGCGAGCTGGGAACCAAGCATCCGGTTGCCAAGATCAGCGGTGCAAACCTTTCCCATCGCGGCATCGCATCGGTGGCGGAGCGCCTGGCAGGCAAGGATCTGGTGGTCGAGCATGCAGCTGATCTGGACGATTTGACGGTGGAAGAGCTGGAAGAACTGATGACACAGGATGAAACCGGCATGGTCGTTGTTCTGATTGATACGCAGGCACGTTTAGAGCAGATGCACCGCGCATATCCGGCATTAGCAGAGCGTTTCCAGTATATCGGCTGTGAAAACCAGAAAGACGATGCAGCGAAGCTGGCACAGGCGCGCGAGGAAGAGCTGAAACGCCAGCAGGCGCAGCAGGAAGCAGAAGCAGCCAGAAAACGCCAGGCAGAGCGTAAAGCGGAGATCCGCCGTCAGGCAGAAAAAGAGGCAGAGGAAAAACGCAGACAGCAGGAAGCAGCAGCCCGCCGTGAGGAAGAAGAGCGCGCCAAGGCAGAAGCACAGGCGCTGGCAGCCCAAGAGGCAGAAGAAGCGCGTAAAGCGGAGGAAGATCGCCGTCTGGCAGAGCAGCAGAGAGAAGAACTGCGCCGTCAGGAAGAGGCAAGACGCGATGACGAGCCAGAGTATGAAGACGAAGAAGATCACTACGAGAAGGACGAGTATGAGCCGGAGGATGATTATGCGCGTGGCGGCTATCGTGATGATTATAAGGACGATTACAAAGACAGCTATAAAGACGAACGCGAGGACGACGAGTATTCCAATTATCCAGAGGATGAGCCGGAAGAGAAACCGTCCAAAAAGTCCGGCGATATGGATGTTGAGGAGTTTGTTCAGTATGCCTGCAAATATGCATCGGAGATCGACTGCAGTATTTCGGGAAAGAGCATGCTGGCTCTGTACGAGCGCGCTGAGATGATGGAGGAGGACGGAGAACCGCTTACCAAGACAAGTGCCGAAGATTTGATCGAGGAAGCTGCAGATAAGGCGGAGAAGAAATCCTTCAGCGGACTGTTCTCATCGAAATATGATAAGGATGGACTTCTGATTCTGAAAGAGAAACATTTCTTTGATTAATTAAAACAATTCGAGAAATTTTAAAATTAAAACTAATTAGTAAAAGAGAGCGCTGCGGGGGAATGCTTCCCGGCAGCGTTTTCTGGTAGTGGACAGTAAAAAGAGATACGGGAGAGAAAGATGGGAACACGGTTAATAGCCCTCGATTTAGATGGGACACTGTTAAATGAAAAAATGCACGTGTCGGAAAAAACAAGACAGGTGATGGAACTGTGCGCGCAGCGGGGGATTGAGATTGTCCCGGCGACCGGGCGCGCGCTCCCGGCAGTGCCAGAGGAGGTTTTGAGCCTGCCGGGCGTCCACTATGGCATATTTACAAATGGGGCGGTCGTCCGGGATTTCGGGAAAAATACCTGGGTGTCGGAAAGCTGCCTGAGCTGGGAAGAGACGATCCGGGTGATTGAGGTGCTGCGCCGGCATCCGGTTATTTACGATATGTATGTATCGGAGGGCGGCGTCAGCGAGACGCGATTGCTGGCACAGCTGGAAGAATACGGGATACCGGAACGTGAATGCGCCTATATCCGGGCGACGCGCCGGGCAGTTACTGACATGGTGGAGTATCTGCGGGAGAAAAAATGCCCGGTGCAGAAGATGAATTTAAATTTTAAGGACCGGGAGAGCAAGCAGGCAGTCCGGGCAAAGCTGGAAGCGATGCCGGAGGTTCTGGTGACCTCCTCGCTTCCGTGGAATCTGGAACTCAACGCGGCGGGCATCACAAAGGGGAGCGGGCTGCGGAATCTCTGTCAGTATCTGGGAATTGAAGCGGAGGAGACGATGGCATTTGGAGACGGCGAAAACGACTGGCCCATGCTGGAGGCAGCAGGAATCGGCGTGGCGATGGAAAATGGCGCCCCATTTTTAAAGGAACGCGCAGACCGGATTGCCGCTTCGAACCGGGAAGAGGGCGTAGCGGAGGCGATCAGACAATGGGTGCTTATATAAAAGAAAACTGGCTGTTCGTGGTGGTGGCAGTCTATCTGGTTTCCATGGTACTGTACGGGCATTACCGCGGATTTGTCCGCCTGGCAGTCTCGGCCGTTTCCCTGGTGCTGTCGTTGGGGGTGGTTCATTTTGGTGCGCCGTCTGTCGCGAATCTGCTTCGCAGCAATGAGGTGGTCTATCAGGCGGTGGAGGACAGCGTGACGAAATTTATCCAAAAGGACGATGAGGCGGAAAATGAGGCAGCTGACGCGGCGCCGCCATCCGTACAGCGCAGTATTATTGAAGAAATGGAGCTTCCGGAACAGTTAAAGGATGCGCTTCTGGAGAATAATAACAGCGAAGTTTACGAAGCGCTGGGTGTAAGCAGCTTTACCCACTACGTCAGCCGCTATCTGGCAAACAGCCTGATCAATATTATAAGTTTTTTTCTGCTGTTTGCAGCCGTGTTCGGCGGACTGCGTGTTCTGTCCGTATCGCTCAATGTGGTCTCCCGGCTGCCGATCATATCGGAACTGAACCGTTTGGCAGGTGCCGTGCTGGGGGGTGCGGAAGGGATCTTTTTCGTCTGGATTGCAGCACTGCTTATTACACTGTTCTCGGCAACGGCGATTGGTGAACTTTTCCTGAACCAGATAGAAAGCAATATCTGGCTGACCTGGCTGTATGACCACAATATGCTTGGAAGCATCCTGATGGGTGTTGTGAAACGGATTATTTAAAAGCTTATAGAGAAAAACTGTGATATTGAAAAACGGCACACCGCATTCTCACTACTTAGTGATGAGTTAGGTGTGCCAAATTTTTTATTTCAGTCGAGAAGACTCCCACCTCTTTAGGTGGCGAGTAATAGCAAATTTGTCTCAGTGGGAGTTGGGTCTCCGACTGAGATAAACGCTCCGCGAGGATGCGCAATGATTCTGTATGGAATATGTCAGCGAAAAAGTTAGCGAAAAACAAGTGAAAATCCCTTGACAAGTTAATGCTGAAATGGTAAACTTTAAATCTAACGTGTTTTGAGGTTGGTCTGCATATGCAGGGAAAATCGAATATCACAGGTTTTCTTATTTGCGAAAATGTTTTGAAAATTAAGAAAAAATAGTTGACAACGACAACTGCCTATGATATGATATTCAAGCTGTTGAGCGAAAGCTCAGTTGCAAAAAATAAAATAAAAATCATATTTTGAATTAAAAAAGTGTTTGAGGTGAAAAAATGTTAATTACTTTTTTTAGAGCAATAATATTATACATATTTGTATTAATTGTAATGAGACTAATGGGAAAAAGAGAAATAGGGCAGTTACAGCCATTTGAATTAGCCATTTCTATAATGATAGCAGATTTAGCAACAATTCCGATGAGTGATACAGGTGTACCAATTTTTAATGGATTAATTCCTATTTTAGGACTGTTAGTTATGCATTTATGTATTTCAGTTTTAAATTTAAAAAGTATAAAAGCAAGAGAAATTATTTGCGGAAAGCCTACAATTTTAATATATAGAGGAAAAATTGACGAGAAGGCTTTGAAAAAAGAAAGATTTACAGTTAATGAATTGGAAGAGAGACTAAGAGGAAATAATATTGTGAATTTAGGTGATGTTGAATATGCAATTTTGGAAACAAGTGGACAAGTTACAGTAATTCAAAAACCTGAAAAGAGAAATACAATTCCAGAAGATTTTAACATAGTACCTGAATATGAAGGGATTCCATACGATTTAGTTGTTGATGGAAAAATTATGAATCAAAACTTGCAACTAATTGGAAAAAATTATAATTGGCTAAAAAAGCAGGTTGAAAAATTTGATATGAAACCAGAAGAAGCATTGGTTGTTACTTATGATGGCAAAGGTCAAATTTTTTGTCAGAAAAAAGAAAAAAGAGTTCATAAAATTTAATGATAAAGAAGTAATTGGAGATGAATATTATGACGAAAGAATTAATTATTTCTGTAATTATTGTTGTAGTAATTGTTGTTGGAGATACATTTACTACAAGATATACAAATAAATCCATTGAAACTACAACACAAAGTTTATCTGAAATTAGAGAAGAGATTGAGAAGAAAAATGAGGAAGAAATAGATGTAGATAAGTTGAAAGAACAAATTAAAAATATTAGGAATGATTGGAATAAAAGACATAAAAAACTTGCTATTTATATTGAACATGATGAGTTGGAAAAAATAGAGACTAATTTAGCTGGACTTAATGGATATTTAGACAAAGAAGAATATGGAGATTCTATGGCTCAACTTGATATTAGTGTGTATGTATTGGAACATATAAAAAATAAAACCACATTGAGTTTGATAAATATTTTTTAAAATTTGATTTTTCATATTATGAGTGTTGTTTAAAATGAATAATAGAAAAGGTGACCTTATATTAAAGGTCACCTTTTGCTATTATTTATTTTCATCAATTTTTGCATATTTTTTAAGTTTTTCATAAACAAGATAATTAACAGTACCAGCAGGAAAGTGGCCATCTTTATCCTTCTTACCAGCAGGAACGCCAGTCAAAACTTCAATACCTTCCTCAATTGTTGAAACTGCATAAATATGGAACAAGCTATTTTTAACAGCAGAAACAATTTCATCAGAAAGTTGTAAATTATCAACATTTTGAACAGGAATCATAACACCATGTTCACCATTTAAACCACGCATTTTGCAGATTTGGAAATAACCTTCAATTTTTTCGTTAACACCACCAATTGGTTGGATTTGACCTTTTTGGTTAACTGACCCAGTTACCGCGATGGCTTGATTTATAGGTATTCCAGAAAGACTAGAAAGTAAACCATAAAGTTCTGTACTAGAAGCACTATCACCATCAACACCATTATATAATTGTTCAAAACAAATACTTGCAGTTAAGCACAAAGGAATGTCTTGTGCAAACATTTCACCTAAATATCCAGATAAAATTAGAACACCTTTTGAGTGAGTAGAACCAGAAAGTTCAACTTCTCTTTCGATATTTACAATTCCGTTTCTACCTGTATATGTGTTAACAGTTATTTTAGCAGGTTTACCAAAAGAGTAATCTCCAATTGTTAAAATTGTTAAACCATTTATTGTTCCAACTTCAAAACCAGTTGTATCAATTAATAAAGAATGATCTTTAATCATATCCATATATTTTGTGTCAAATTTCTTTACTCTTTCAACTCTTTCAGATAAAGCTTTATCCACAAATTCACGGGTTACAACTTTTGACCTTGACATCTTAGCCCAAGTTGCAGCTTCGCCAGCAACTTTAATTAAATCATCAAACCTTGTAGATAATTTTTTATGACTTCCAGCAAGTTTTGAAGCATATTCAATTAATCTTGCCATAGCACCTTTATCTAAATGTGGAAGTTGTTCTACTTCACAGAAACCATGAATTATTTGGGCTAATTTATTTGCATTTTCATTATTAAATGGTGCATCATCTTCAAATTCAACTTTTATTTTAAATAATTTTCTGAAATCTGAATCCATAGCTAAAAGTGTTTGATAAATACTAGCATTTCCTATTAAAATTACTTTTAAATCCAAAGGAATTGGTTCAGGTTTTAAAGAAACCATAACCATAGATGCACGTTGATCGGTTGTATTTTCAATACTTATTTCTTTAACTCTTAAAGCTTTTTTTAATGTTTCATAGCAAAAATTATTTTGTAATAAATCTTTTGCTTGGAAAATAATATATCCACCATTTGCTTGCTGTAATAGACCAGGTTTTAACATTGTGTGATCTGTTTTTAATGAACCATAATAGTTTTCATATTCAAGAGATCCGAAAATGTTATGATAAGAATAGTTTGAATCCATTATAACAGGAGCACCTTCTATATTTGAATTATCAACAAATAAGTTGACTCTGTAATTTAAAGATGGATCTTGTTTTCTTTGAGTAGGATTCATTTGTTGTTGTTTTTCTTTTTCTTTGTCTTCGTCAACAAAATATGAAACATTTTTTAAAACATCTTGTTTAACATCATTCAAGAATTTTGTTATTTTTTTATTTCTCTTAAATTGAGATTTTAAATAATTAATGTGAACATTAATTGTAAGTAAGGCGATATTTGATTGCCATTCTGATATTTTTTTATCTGATTGTTTTTCTATTATTTTTATTTGTTCGATTGCATCCATAATTTGTGCTTGAACAATTGTTGACTTTTCTTCATATACTTGTTTTATTGAATTATCTAATTTATCAAATTCCTCTTCGTCAATAGCTTTTCCATTTACAATAGGCATCATATAAATTCCATTTTGAGATGATTTTACTTGAAAATTATGTTTTGATGCATCTTCATTTAATTTGTCTAATATATTTGAACGTTTTTCTTCAAATTCTTGTTTTAATAAAGCTTTTTCTTTTTCAAAATCATCAGCATTGAATGTTTTTTTAATGTCTTTTTTTACTTCTAAAATAAATCCGTCCATTGCATTTTTAAATTCTTTACCTTGACCTGCTGGCAAAGAAACTGCTATT
>ERZ772991.1645-NODE-1645-length-18527-cov-11.382579_pt1 | contig 18527 bp, 17 predicted proteins | sample MGYA00511128_ERZ772991 | MGnify/ENA primary metagenome ERZ772991 (study PRJEB29015, sample SAMEA2737655) | human gut metagenome | biome: human gut; feature: human-associated habitat; material: faeces | place: China | collected 2012 ... | reverse complement strand
GTGGCTTTTGGAAGCTCTGTTTTGACCCACAAAAAGGAGCAGCAAATAAAGATTGCAGGAGAGTTCAAGCCTACGGTGGATTGCCTTTGTGCGATCCGCCGTGGGTTTGTTGCTGTTTATATAGAAAAAGTGAGGAGTGCAGAATGTACATGAATGACGGAAATAAAACGAAAATCAATCTGAGAAGCAAGAGCGTTTTCATCACGGGTGTAGCTGGTTTTATCGGCTCTAACCTTGCAAAGAGACTGCTCTCCACCGTAGAGGATGTCAAGGTCGTGGGTTTGGACAACATGAACCACTACTATGATGTACGTCTGAAAGAAGCTCGTTTGAACGAACTGGAACAGTTTGAAAATTTCAGTTTTGTAAAAGGTAATCTGGCAGACAAGTCTGTGATTGAAGCTATCTTTGAGCAGTATAAACCGGAAATCGTTGTGAACCTCGGTGCGCAGGCAGGGGTTCGGTATTCCATTACGAACCCTGATGCCTATGTGGAAGCAAACTTGATTGGCTTTTATAACATTCTGGAAGCCTGCCGCCATTCTTACGATGAAGGACATACCCCGGTGGAACATTTGGTTTATGCGTCTAGTTCTTCCGTATATGGTAGCAATAAAAAAGTGCCTTACAGTACGGATGACAAGGTGGATAACCCGGTATCGCTGTATGCAGCGACCAAGAAGTCCAATGAACTGATGGCACATGCCTATTCTAAACTGTACAACATTCCTTCCACGGGTCTGCGCTTCTTCACAGTATACGGCCCTGCTGGTCGCCCGGATATGGCGTACTTCGGCTTTACTAACAAGCTGCTGAAAGGCGAGACGATTCAGATTTTCAACTACGGTAACTGCAAGCGTGACTTTACTTATGTGGATGATATTGTCGAGGGCGTTGTCCGTGTGATGCAGGGTGCGCCGAAACGTAAAAATGGTGAAGATGGTCTGCCCGTTCCTCCGTATGCAGTTTATAACATCGGCAACCAGAACCCGGAAAATCTGCTGGATTTTGTACAGATTTTGCAGGAAGAACTGATTCGTGCTGGTGTTCTGCCGGAAGATTATGATTTTGAAGCACACAAAAAATTGGTTCCGATGCAGCCTGGTGATGTACCTGTGACCTATGCAGATACCAGTGCGCTGGAGCGTGACTTCGGATATAAGCCCTCTACCAGTTTGCGCGAGGGGTTGCGGAAGTTCGCTGAGTGGTACGCAAAGTTCTACAAATAATGAAGAATAGGAAAATAAACCGATGAAGTGTGTTGAGGTTTACAAGGAATTATATCATCAGGAACCGTTTGATGTGGCGTTCTGCCCGTACCGCATCAGTCCGCTGGGTGCGCATATCGACCATCAGTACGGAAAAATCAATGGTTTGGCAATCGACAAGGGAATCCACATGGCCTACCACCCGAAACAGAATGGTGTGGTGGAGTTGCAGTCGCTGAACTTCCCGAAGCGTGCCCAGTTCTTTGTAAATTTATACCGTACCTCCTATCGGCTGAACGGCGAGTGTAAGCAGGCAATCCATGAAGCGATTGCGGACAATTATGACGGAATGTACCTTGGCGATGATGCAGTCAATCAGGTGGTGCGGCAGTACGGCATGGAGCGTGTGGGCTACATCCTGGCGAACACTCTGCACCATAAAAGCTACGATGGCCGCTTTTCTCCCGGCAATAAGGAATGGGCAGAGCAGGTCAGCACCCCGGAGCATAATGCAGACCGCATGACCTCCCGCACGGATTGGGTGGTTGACAGCCACCCGGCTATTCTGGATGGCTTTGTAACGATGTTCAGGGGAGAACTGGAAGCACAGAAAACACGGGAGCAGCCTTTTGTAAAGCAGTTCTATGTGGTCGAAAATTTGCAGGACGCGCCTTTGAAAATTGAGCGGTTCGGCAATCTGGATGATGCAATGTCACAGTATCAGGCCCTTCCGAACCATTACATGAAAGCCTTGGGCGTGGAGAAAAATCCTAATCCTCTGCCGGGTTCACTGGATGTTTTGCAGTGCAGGAACGGCATTGACACCATCGTAGAGGATTATAAAACGGTTCCGGGCTGGGATAACCCGTATATCCAGAATCATGTTGTCCAGCCGTTGCAAGGGGCCTTAGCCGTGCAGGATGTGGAACTGGCCTACGAATTGCCGGATGCCTATTTTCACATCCAGACCTGTGACGATGGCTTTGACTATACCTTATATAATAAGGACTTCACGGAACGGGATGGCGGCATCCTTGAAACGGACGGAGATAAGTCTGTGCAGGAGGCTATGACGGAGCTGCTGGCAGAGTTCGGCTGCGATGCGGTAGAGGGTAAAGTCATGGATGCGGCAGAACTGCGGGAACAGGCTGATACGGTGGCTGAACAGCAGGCAGAAGTTTTGAAAGAAAAACTCGCTGCAGAAAGACCTGCGCCGGAAGAAACGCTCAGCTTTTACGTTGCGGAGTGCTTGGAGTTTACATTTGCGGGAGAGTTCCACGATCATCTGACAATGGAAGAAGCCTTGGAAGCCTACGACAAGATTCCATCTGAACGGATGAACGCCGACAAGTGCATTGGATTCTGCATCGAGGAAGATGGTGGCTTTGTTGGAATGTATGAGCTGGTCGTGAACGATAAAGTGCAGCGCGAGAACATCAACTCCATCAACTATTTCAGGGATGATAAGTTGGTGCAGCAGGCTATTTCCGATATGGAAAAACTGATGGCGGCACGACAGCAGAGCAAGGAGCAGGAACGCAACAGTACGAAAAAGTCTGTTCTGGAAGCTCTGCATAGCCTGAAAGCAAAGAAGCAGGAGCAGCCGGCTCAGGAACAGGATAAGCCGAAAAAAGCAAAATCGAAAGGAATGGAATTATGATGAATGTACGCTTTGATGAACTGGAACTGATGCTGATGGCGATGTTCGAGCAGAAAACGCTCAAAGGTACGATTCAGACGCTGACGGAAGTTCAGCAGCTTGTGGAAGAGGATGCAGAGATGGCTGTGCTTGTTCAGCAGAGCATCCAGAAGCTGCAGCAGCTGAACGAGCAGCAGTTCAAAGGGCTGGAACTGGAGTGGTATAAACCGGATGAACCGAATCAGAAAGTAGAAAGGGTGGCAGATGAATAAACAGATCAGAGTTTTCCAAATCAAGGAGATTCATCATAAGCAAAGGGCAAAATCTTATGTACAGCAGATAGAGGATGGTTTTCTGATTCATCATCAGAATTACCAAAGTGCTTATAAGGGGCAGGTAGGACCGAGTGAAACACCAGTTACAGTTCGGGGGCGTCTGGAAGAACAAAGGCCAAATACATTTATCGGCCGTCCGTTCGGAGTCAGTGATGTTATGGTATGGAATGAAGAAGAAAAGCGAAAATTCTTCTATGTCGATAAAGACGAGTTGGTCGAGTTTGGCGGTTTTACGGATATAGACTCCGCCGGAAATGTTGTTGCCCTCATGGTTCCCAATTACCAGGTTGATGGAAAAACAGGAACATGGCTCCCGTATGATAGTGAAGTTGTAGAGGGTGTCTGCTTCTTTATGATGCGGAATGAGCAACGCAGAGATGCTGTTTCTCCAATCGTGGTAGACAGTAAAGGTGTATTTGTGACAGAGGCACCGAATGGCTTTGAAAATGTTCGGGCCACTATTACAGAATATGTTCGCCGTGCTGAAAGGAAACAGCAGGATGTGACAGAACATGAAAAGTGCCTGACGAATGGAACGTATGAACGGGCGCGGGAGTCTGGCACAGAGCAGAACTACAATATGATTGATGGTTGCGTCAACAACAATCCGAGAAAGCCGCGTGTCATAGGCAACAGAGTCTCAGTGCTGGATCGGCTGCATATCAAACTGGAAGAGCGAAAGCAGAAAGAACAGGGACAGCAGCAACAGCAGGAGAGAACCCTTAAAAATTAAAAAGTATTTTCCGTAAAGCAAGCCAGCCACAGGACTTTCAGAGTGAAGTCTTGTGGCTGGCTCTTTTTATGCAGTTATTTAAAGAGATGGTTCGTGATTGCGTTTAGGCTGTGTACGGCTGTGCTGCTGTGTATGTTCTGTTTCAAGAATCATATCAACATTCTGACAAGCGGTTTGCAGTTCGTGATAGTAGTCTTTGAAATAGGTATAGCTTTCGTACCGTGCAGTTCGTGTAGATAGCAGTTTTTCTTTCTCAGCCCGCAAATCCTTCATAGTGGGAATCGTGCCATCCGGGGAACTGCGTTTTAAGAATTGAGCGGCTTCCTCATATTTGGCGATTTCATCTTGATGCTCAGAACGATAAATCTTCTTATTGTTGGCCTGTAAAAATTCTTTATATGTGTTTTTTGTAGAAAGATACTGCCCCAGATAGTGAATCTGTTCATTCAACCGTTTCAAATCGGCATCCGTGGACTTTGCGGTATTACGGGCATCTGACATTTTAGCGGAGAGTTCATCCCGCGCTTTTTTCAATTCGTCATAGCTGTCATAGCCGTGTTGCTGTATATAGACGATGGTATTTGCCATCTGTTGCAAATTGGAAATCTTGACTTTCTGTGCATAGGCGCGGTTCTGCTGGGCCTTTACGCAGTCCTGCAAATTCACAACCAAACGAAGATTCGATTTGATATAGAGAACGGCAATGGGGTCGGCAACACTCCATTGCTGTTTTTCTTTTTCAGCGGCTAGAGCATTGCTTTCAAAAAGCATCAGAAGATGATTGCGGTCAAAACTGGTTCCCAGTGTTCGGGCAGAAATGTATTTCTCTCTGTTCGGCAGAAGATAGCTGAATCGCCCACGGTGATCTTTGACAGAAATACCGGATTCGGCTTGAAGCTGTCGGCTGAATTCTTCAAATGATTTTGCTCGCTTTGCCGCCGCAGTAATGGCATCCCGCAGTTTGTCCTTTTCGGTTTGAAATTTGGTTCGCATGGGTGTGAAGCCTTCTGCAACAAGTTCAGCGTTCAATTTGTCCAGATTGATCTGCCCGCGCTGTTTAGCATAATACTCCTGCTGCGTGATTTTGTTGACAGATGGGGAAAGCAAATCGACCTGATTGAGATTTTCTCTCATGCAGATGTTCATAAGAGACTGCTGTAAATGCTTTAAGTAATCTTTTGTCAGGTGGTGCTTGTAGCCAGCTTTACAGTCGATGGGACGTTCCATAAAGTTTTTTTGCGGAACATCCAGCTTTCGCAAACTGTTGATTACGATATGTACATGGATATTGCCGCTGCCGTTATGCCCGTCCATGTGGGTACAGACCAATGCCTGATGGCCAGGAAAATTTGTTTTTACATATTCCATGCCGATGGCCTGCGCTCGTTCTCCTGTGAGTCCGCATTCATCTTTATCCGCAGGATCGAAGCTGATGAGATAATGATGTGTCTTGATTTCATCATAATTCTGATTTTTATGGTACTGTGCATTGAGCATTTCACACTCTACATCAAAAAGTTCCGGTTCACAATTTATGCCATCCAGCAGAATATCCCGGCGGAGCACCCAGTTTCCATTTGCATCCAGCAGAGGTTTCTTCAAGACCTCATCGTGCTCATATTTCAAATAGTCGAGTGCCGCACCGTAGTCTGCGCTTTTACCTGCGACGTGTTTTAAGATTGCCACGATAATCACCTGCCAATTCAGCAATATCTTTCCGCATGGAGCGGAGGTCGGTCATGCAACGATTGATCTCTTCCAACATAGCGCGAGATTGGATACCACCGCTGTTAAAGAAGGCAGCAATCTGGTTCAGATTGTTTCCGATATGAGAGAGCTGCCTTGCAAAATCCCGCAGTTCTGCAATGTCGGCAACGATGTTGTAATGAACGTGAAGTTTTTCGGTTATGGCCTGTTTCCTTACATAAACGGCAACGGGATAGCCAGCCTGTTCAGCAGAACACGAAACCAGTGCGTACTCCACATCGGTAAAACGAACCATTACATTCTTAGTCCGTTTGATGCTTTCATCCTTTTTGGGGCGAGCCATAGTGTGATCCTCCTGCATTTTATAGTTGCGAAGCAACTCCCGATAAGCCGTAGGCGTTCGGCTGCGAACACATTCATGTGGAGCTAGATAGCCAAAATCCAAGATTTTGTGCGTACCGTGGGGATGGGGAACGGAATCCCCATCAAGATTGCCGGGAATGAAAAATCACGAAAGTGAGTTTTGAGTTACCATAGGCGAATCTTGCTCTAAGACAGGGAAACCCTGGTGTTGCAGTATAGGCCTTGCCATCAGAAAAAGAAGTGCTTCTATAAATAGGAATCCGCAGCCTTTATTTGGAATACACTTTCCAGATTTTTTTGAATTTCTTTCAAAAACTGTATTCCAAAATGCCCTTCTGGATTCCTATTAGTAAAGGGGGATTGATCCGATGAAGCAGAAAGAGCGACTGGATGAAAAAGTGAAGCAGGAGCGAACGGAGCCTGACCATCACAGAAAAATCATTATTAAGGGCATCACCGTGTATGAATCGTTCCGACCAGAAGGCAGTGAACTGTGGGACTGCCTCTTGCAGAGTATGGGGAAACACTGAAAAAAAGATTTTTTAAAATTGTGCGCTACAGCTTGATTTTCGTGCCGCAGCTTGGTAGAATACAGACGGGTTAAGTAAATATGTGCAATCAAAAGCCATTAACTTTCTGGATTTTACCATGCAAATTGCGTGGAGACAGGAGGTTTAATGGCTTTGTTTTTTTATAAGGAAAAGAATAAGGACATACGAGCAGCAGCCTATCTGAGGTTGTCTATCGAGGACGGAGATAAGGCTGAAAGCAACAGCATCGGAAACCAGAGAGAACTTATCCGGGATTTCGTTGCAGAACGACCAGAACTGCATTTGGTAGGAGAATATGCAGATGATGGTTACACGGGAACCAATTTTGAGCGACCAGGCTTTACACAGATGATGGAGGACATCAAATCCGGCAAAATCAACTGCATCATAGTCAAGGACTTGTCTCGACTTGGCCGTAACTACATTGAGATGGGAAAGTATCTGGAACAGATTTTCCCAATGATGGGGATTCGGTTCATCGCCATCAATGATAACTACGATAACGCAAACACTGAGAGCAGTGAATCGGATAGCATCGTGGTTCCCTTCAAAAATCTGCTGAACGATTCCTACTGCAGGGACATTTCTATTAAGGTTCGGAGCCAGTTGGATATGAAGCGGCGCAAGGGAGAGTTCATCGGTGGGTATGCAATGTACGGTTACTGCAAAGATGAACGGAACAAAAGCCGGTTGGTGGTGGATGAGTACGCAGCAGATGTTGTTCGTTCTATCTACCGCAGAAAATTGGAAGGCATGAGCGCAAAGGCTATTGCGGAACAGCTGAACAGCGAGGGGGTTCTGGCTCCCAGTGAGTACAAACGGCTGTGCGGACTGAATTATCACAGCGGCTTCAAGGCCGGAACTCATGCAAAGTGGCAGGCGATTCAGGTACTTCGGATTTTGAAAAATGAAGTTTACACCGGAACGATGGTGCAGGGTAAACGGCAGAAAATCAATTACAAGATTAAGAAAATCCGTGACGTAGAAGAATCCGGCTGGATCAAAGTTCCTAATATGCATGAGGCCATCATTCCACAGAAATTGTTTGACACCGTGCAGGAAGTTTTGAAGCTGGACACCTGTGCATCGAAAGGACAGCGGGCAGTCAATCTCTTTTCAGGTATTGTTCGGTGCGGGGGCTGCGGACAGAATATGGTGCGGCGCACTGTATCAAAAAATGGAAAGAAGTATGTTTATCTGCACTGCATCACAAATCATAACGGCCTGGGCTGTTCTTCACACCTTATCAGCGAAAGTAAATTAGCAGAAGTGGTGCTGGCTGCATTGCAGGGAAAGATTCAGCAGATCAGTGGACTGGAACAGCGGCTAGATGAAATCAACGAGATTCCAAAAAATCAACGCAGGTTAAAATCGGTAGAAGAGCACATGAAAATGCTGGAACAGGAAGAACAGAAATATCAGGCCCTGCGCCGTCAGCTTTACGAAGATATGAGCAACGGCATTGTCAGTAAGGATGAGTATAAAGAGTTCAGCCGTTCCTTTAACGAAAAAGTCGAAAATATCCGTAAGGCAAAAACGGAAATGAACCGTCAGCTGGATAGCCTGAACAATCTGGATGTGGAACATTTGCCGTGGATCGAAGATTTTAAATCCTATCAAAACTTAACGAGTTTGAATCGCCGTGTTCTGGTAGAACTGGTGGAAAGCATTACAGTCTATGATAAAGAGCACATTCACATCCAATATCGCTTCGACCAGGAAATCCGCAATGTACTGGAATATTGCAACAGCATTCCGACAACAGAAACGGAGGGGAGTACAGTATGAAATGTGTAAGTTATACTCGGACGATGCCTTGGAAAAACCATGCAGGTGAACTGACGATTGCCGACCAGAATCAGCGTATTGCAGAATACCTGGCTGAACATAAAGAGTTCGATTTACAGAAAAAGTATTCTGACCGTAAGGGTGCAGAAAACGCGAGTGCGGCATTTGACAAAATGATTGATGATGGAGTGGGACGAAAATTTGACTGCATCATTGTAGCATCTATGTATTACTGTGGGCCTGGCTTCCCGGCGGCGCGTCAGTCAATCAAGGAAACTCTCTATGAGACAGGCGTGGATCTGATCGTTCTGGAAGAAGGACTGGATACCAGAACTGCCAGTCGAAAAGAGGTTGAGGACTATTTTGAGGAGAAACGCTGCGAGATGCACGCAGAAATCATGTTTGCATGGAGGAAGAAGCAGGGCGCAGGATTCCGGCTGACCAATTCCGTTCCGTATGGTTATATCCGCAGGAATGGTGAAAGCAACATGGTAAAGGATGAAGAGGTTGCTCCGTATCTGAGCGAAGCTTTTTCCAGATATGCATCGGGACAGAAGATGGGCGATATTGCAAAATGGTTGAATGAACAGAATGTCGAACCACCGATGAGGCACAAAAAAAGAATTCAGGGAAAACCATATGAGGGAGAATCTGATCTGTGGACATCGGATAATCTGAGGGGATTGTTCAGAAATCCAACATATACGGGTGCAACGGCAAACGGAAGCCGTCAGATTATTGCAGAGAACTGCCATGAGCCGTACATGACAAAAGAACAGTTTTATGCGCTTCCTTGCAATATGCAGCAGAGTGAAAACAAAATATCAACTCGGAAAAAATATAAAAAACCGAATCCTCTTGCAAAGCGCATCATTTGTACCTGTGGACGTCCACTTTATTGGCATAAGGATAAGAAAACGGGAGAAGAACTATTCTATTGCAGCTACTGCCGTGCTCACAAGGAGAATGGAAAGGAATTGAAAGCTCCGGCTGCATCTGTATATAAAAAGGTGATAGATGCTATGGAGGGAGAACATCGGGAAGAAGAAAAGATGTACTCCGCAATTCAGCAGGGAGCTGGCAGAAAAGCAATTGAAGAAGTAAGAGCTGATAGTTCGATGCAGATGAAGACCATTCTGGCTGAACTTAATATGGAACAGTTTCGCCGTGTACCGCTATATGAAAGCTATATGGCCGATGAAATCACGGAAGAACAGTATCGTGCTGAAGTGCTGGATTATGAAGAAGCTCATCGAAAGCTGAATGAACAGCTTACAGCAATCATGGAAAATACAATGGTATGGGAACGGGCATTGAGTTTGCGAAATCCGTGGATTCAGCAGATGGAACAATATAAGACCCCAGAGGCACTGGATCGTAATTTTGTGAAAAAGTACATTGAACAGGTCGTGGTTACATTTTTAGGCGATAGACAGGCAGAAATCAGTCTAACGATGAAAACAGAGGAATGAAAGCAGATGCTTGAACGGATAGAATTGGAGGGTACAGACGATGGCACGAAAAAGTAGAAAGAATTTGCCCCAACCGGAACAGGCAATGGTTTCAGTGCAGTTCCCGGAATTGGATGAAGAAAAGATACCAACCGCAATCTATGGACGGCTTTCGGTGGAAGATGATGAAGATAACGAAAGCATGGAAACACAGATTGCACTGGTGCAGGATTTTATTAACCGTAGCAGTGAATTAAATTATGTGGATACGTATTTTGACAATGGATTTACAGGAACAAATTTCAAGCGCCCGGCCTTTACCCGTTTGATGAACGATGTGCGGCAGAAAAAAATCAAGTGTATCGTTGTAAAAGACCTATCGCGTTTTGGCCGTAACTATCTGGAAGCGGGATACTATATTGAAACCGTATTTCCATTTCTAGGTGTTCGCTTGATTGCTGTCACCGATCATTTTGATAGTACGCGCAAAGAGGATATGGAAAGCCTGGCTCTCCCGATTCGGAATATGGTCAACACCATGTATGCGAAAGACATTTCCAAAAAGGTGTGGACTTCCCTGCAGCGTAAAAAAGAAGCCGGCTATGCAGTCGGAAGTGATGCTCCGTTTGGATATATTCGGAATCCAGTGACAAAACGAAATGAGATTGACCCGGAAACAGCCTTTTATGTACAGTTGATTTTCCAGTGGGTACTGATGGGCGTAGCGATTTTTGAAATCGCCAGACGGTTGACCCTGCTGAAGGTTCCAACCCCACGGGAGTGGCATCGGAAAATTGTTGAGGGAAAGGAAGTCGTTACTTATAAAAAATGGGGCGAAACCTCGGTACGGCATATGCTGGCAAATCAAACCTATGTGGGAGATACCATCAACAATAAAAGTACACAGAGATTTTTTGCTGGGCAGGACAAACGTGACTTGTCGAAAGAGCAGTGGTATGTGGCAAAAAATACACATCCAGCTATCATTGCAAGGGATGATTTTGAAAAGGTGCAGGAGATTCTGACGAAGAATCAGAAGGTGTTCAAAACAGTAAGAGCTGAATCGGAACAGATTCGCACGGAGTATCAGAATGACCTTGCCGGAATGGTGTTCTGTGCAGACTGCGGCAGATCGATGGATTTTGATAGGCTTCCGCATGGAGCAGAAGAAAGTAAAAAGGTTTGTTACTATATTTGCAGAGCAAGGCAGGCGGATGATAAGTGCATCGGACACCAGATTACGGAAAAGTTGTTGAAAGCTCTGGTAATGGATCAGCTGCATCTGTTTATTGTTCGGCTTAGTGATAAGCGCAAAGTTCTGGAAGAGCTGCGAAAAACCGAAGATATGCAAAATCCTGTCTACCGTGCAAAAAGTGAGATTATGAGCCTGACGGATAAAGTTGGCCAGATGGCAAAGAAAAGAGAACAGCTTTATGCAGATTATGTGGCAGGCGTGGTGGATTCTGAAGATTATCAATTGATTCGGGAAGATTATTCCAAACAGTATGACGGCCTGCGAGCAGCACTGCAGAGAGCAGAAGCCAAAAAGGTGGAAGTAGAACAACAGATTAGAGAATATCTGAATATGACTTCCAACTTGGAAGAGCATCTGGATGATTTTGGATTTGATGCTCAGCTGGTAAAATCCCTTGTGCAGAGAATCGAAGTGAGTGCAGATAAGCGGATTCGCATTGTATTTGGATTTCAAGATGTGTTTGCGGACCTTGGAAAGGAGAGTGCGGGAAAATGATTGCAGCGTATCAGCGCATTTCAAGGGCAGACGGTGATTTGGGTAAAGATGGAAAAGACAAGAGCAACAGCATCGAAAACCAGAAAGAACTGATCCAGCGGTATATTTCCCACAAAGAGAGTCTGCAAAATCTGCCTGTGATGGATTTTGTGGATGATGGTTACACAGGCAGCAATTTCGACAGACCGGGCTTTCAGAAAATGATGGATGGTGTGCGCAGTGGCGAGATTGATACCATTATCGTAAAAGACCTGTCTCGTTTTGGACGCGATTACATTGGTGTGGGCGAATACATGGAGCAGATTTTTCCACTACTGGGTGTCAGGCTCATCTCCATCAATGACAACTATGACAGTAGCAATTATAATGGTACAACCTTGGGGATGGATTTGGTTGTCAGCAACCTGGTAAACACCATGTACTGCCGAGATGCAGGAAAGAAACTTCGGACAGCCAACCGAGTGAAGTGGCGCAAGGGTATTTCTACAGCGTCTGCTGCACCGTTTGGTTATCAGTTTGACCCGAATAGAAAAGGATCATATATCATTGACCCTCCAGCGGCAAAAATTGTCCGTCGCATTTTTGACCTTGCGATTCTGGGATTGGGAACGCGAGAAATAGCGATGGCATTGAATGATGAAAATGCTCCTGTGCCGAGTGTTTATAACCGGGAGCATAAGGCGTATGGAAAAGAAACGACTTACACGATTGCACCTGTGATTCTTTGGGATAGTTCTCGCGTCTGGAAGATTCTCACGGCTTATGTGTACACCGGAGCGATGGTTCTGGGAAAAAGTCAAAGATTGATTTCCGGCAAGAAAATCATTCGCATTGTTCCAAAAGGGCAACAATACATTACGGAAGGAACCCATGAAGCTATCGTCAGCCGGGAAGAATTTGAAAAAGCGCAGCTTGTCATAAGAAATAACGGACATAGAGTAGTGATGGGAAGCGTGGATTTTCCCCTTAAGGGAAAAATTCGATGCGGTAATTGCAGACGAGTCCTGGGATATGACTACAAACAGGCTTCTCCCATATTCTGGTGCAGAGAGGGAATGGAACTTATCGGTCAGACCCAATGTTCATCGGAAATATATCAGGCCAGTGATATTGAAAATGCAGTGTTTCAGGCATTAAAAAAAGAACTTTCTCTATTGGACTCACTCTATAGTGATATTCAAAAGGAAGAACAGAGCTTAAAAGAAGCCAGTAGAAAGGCAAGCCGCCGAAAAACTTTGATGGAGCAGGAACTGAAAAATCTGAAAGGTGAGAAGATGCGGATGTATGAGGAGTACGCGGCAGGAACGCTCTCCTTGGACAATTATAAGAGCAAAAAACTGGAATGCGATAGGAAGATTACAGAAGTGCAGGACAAAATCGAACAATTCAAAGCGGAAGAATCTGTCAAGAGCGTTGTTCCAGGGACGGTGCGGGCAGCAGCAGAACAGGCAGAAAATTTTCTGCACGGCACGAGACTTACGGCAAGCATGGTGTCAGCCTTCATTGAAAATGTTTATGTGCATGAGGGTGGGCGTATCGTAGTACGGTTTAAATATGAGCAGAGTATACAGGATGCCGTGAGAGCATTACACACAGAATGAATTTCAAAAAGGCGAAGTTGCCCATGATACAACATCAAAGAGTATGTTATAATATGGGCAACAGACCAACCGGAAGGAGAAGGACGAAATGAGTATAACCCGAAAGCTGGCAAAACGGATATTGACCTTATTGACCCTGCCGCTACTCGTCGTAGTATGGCTACTGAAATGGTTCGTGACGTTCCTTCATTGCTGTTCGGCATGGATATTCTATCTGCTGGGCAGTGTGCTGCTGGCAACAGCAGTGCTTTCGTTCCTGATGAAACAATCGCAGGGGATAGAAGCACTTCAAATGCTGATTGGTGGATTTGTGATTTTTATGATTCCGCAGGTGGTCGGCAGTGTGGTGGTATTTTTGGAACTGGCAGCAGCAACGATTCGGCAAGTATGGTACATATAAGGAGAGGTGAAACCTAGAAAATGAAATTAGCAGCGATTCATCATGTGGCAATCATCGTTTCAGATTATGAGAAATCGAAAGACTTCTATGTGAATAAGCTGGGATTTGAGATTGTACGAGAAAATTTCCGTGAAGAACGGAATGACTGGAAACTGGATTTGCGTGTTGGTGAGGGTGCTGATGCGATTGAGCTGGAGATCTTCGCAGAGCCGAACCCACCTGAGCGCGTGAATCGACCGGAAGCCTGCGGACTGCGGCATTTGGCGTTCCGGGTGGATGATGTGGAAGCCACTGTAGCAGAACTGGAGCAGATGGGGATAGGATGCGAACCGATTCGATTGGACAGCTACACCCAAAAGAAGATGACATTTTTCTTTGATCCAGATGGTTTGCCGTTGGAACTGCATGAATAAATGCTTGGAGAATAACAATAGGATGGTGAGCAAAATTGGCAAGATGGGAACGAGAAGGGATTCCGCATAAAGGATGGAAAGAAATAGGAATAGAAGATTTAGGTGAGGATTTAGAATTTGGCGATGACGTAGAATACGAACAGTGCGAAATGTGTGGACAGGAGAAAATACGCTACGTTCACATTTTACAGCATCCTGATTTTAATGGTGAACTGCGTGTGGGATGTGTATGCGCAGAACACATGACGGACGACTATATCAACCCTCAAAAGTCTGAGAGAGAACTAAAAAATCGCTTGAATCGTAAGAAAAATTTTATGCGCAGAGAATGGCAAGAACGCGCGCAAGGAAAATATGTGCTACGGTATAAGGGCGAAAATATAACGATCATGAAAAGTAAGTTTGGAGCAGGTTGGGGTGTTCTCTATGGAGGACAAAGTGTGTTTCGATATAATAATCGTAGAATTGATAATTTCCATACGGCTAGGCTAATTGCATTTGACCTTTTTGATGAGCAACATGAATCCAGTGGAGAAGTTCAGCCATATTGGGATGGTATGCGCTGGCTTTATTATTAAAGCTGTACGCTGATGGAAAAGTAAATTAAAAGTAACACCCACCTAGGTGAGAGGATTTGTAAATCTTCTCACCTAGGTGGGTGTTTCATTCCGCAGGAATGGGAAGGTTACAGATTGAGAAGGTCTAACTAGCTACCGAGCAGCTATGCAGAAAAGTGATTGCAGCGACTTCTTGATCTAAGGTACATAGCGAGTTTCAGCATTTAAAAACGAAGGCCCACATAAACCACAGACAGCACCCAGGAGAATTCGAGGGTGCGTCTGCAGCTTATGCGGGCCGTTTTATTTTGTGCTTTTTACTGCGAAATAATGTTAAACTCCAAGGCTGACAAGAGTGGCCTTTAACTCCTTTGCCATGCGGATAATGACAGTCTGTTCAGTTTCATTACAGTCCAGCAGCAAGCGGTGAAATTCGGAGTTTGCAGAGGAAGAAGAATGTTCAAGACAGTCGAGCAAAAGCTCATCCGCGGAAACGGATAACGTGTTGGCAATTTTGACAAGAACAGAAAGGCTTGGAACCTTTGTGCCATTTTCGATTTGGACAATGTATTCACGACTGCAGTTGACTTTTGCGGCAAGAGCTTCCTGTGTCAGAGTCGATTTTGAACGGTAGAAGCTGATTCGTTTTCCTAGAGAAGTACGATTTACGGACATATAGTGATCTTCCTTTCAAATGCCCGCATAAGATACTTTAATTATTTGACTTATGAAAAAATGAATCAAGAAAAACCAAAAGAACGATCCGCATAGAAGTCAGAATTTTTCTTTTCCCTTCTAGCGGAGGTGGCTTCTGAGGCAAAAATGTGAACCAGCAGTTCACATTTTAAGGCACAAGTGAACTGCTGGTTCACAGAAAAATATATCTGACAAGTGTATAATAAAAGCGTGAAATCAAACTGCAAAAAAGTGAGGAAAACGAAATGGAAAGGCTGCTGACACTGTATAGCGAAGTTCAGTCAACGGATGTACGGTGGCTGTGGTATCCCTTTATTGCAATCGGGAAAATTACACTGCTACAGGGTGATCCTGGAGATGGGAAATCGACTATGATGATGAATCTGATTGCCGAACTTTCAACTGGTGGTAAGACCCCGGATGGCTGTAAGATCGGTGCACCGCAAAAAGTGATTTATCAGTGCTCCGAGGATGGCGTTTCAGACACGATTAAGCCCCGTCTAGAACGCTGCGGAGCAGACTGCAAGAAGATTGCTTTCATCAACGAAGAAGTTTATAACGGCCTTACATTGGACGATGAGCGCATCCGTCAGGCAATCATTGAATTTCGGCCTCGATTGGTCGTGATCGATCCGATTCAGGCTTATCTTGGCAGCGATTCGGATTTGCAAATCGCAGGCAGAGCGCGGAAACTCATGCGCCGCCTTGGAATGTGGGCTGCTGGTTACGACTGCGCTATCGTTCTGATTGGACACCTCAACAAAAAAGAAGGCTCCAAAGGGCTGTACCGCAGCCTGGGAAGCATTGATGTTGTGGCAGCAGCACGAAGCGTCCTGCAGGTGGAGCGAGATACCGAGAATCCTGATATAAGAATCGTACATCAAATCAAAAACAGTCTTGCGCCTACGGCAGAAGACATCCGCTTTTCCATTTCTGCCGACAAGGGCTTTCGATGGCTGGAATGCAGGCCGCAGCTCTTTGAAAAACAACAGCCGGACACCGAACCTAAATTTGATACAGAGCAACAGAAAGCTGCCTACTGGATCAAGCATTTTCTTGAAAAAGGCGATATGAGCGCGAATGAAATTTATTGCCGTCTGGACAATGAGGGTGTCAGCAAACGAGTGGCACGGATGGTAAAAACAGAAATGGGAATCCACTGCTACCAGAAAAAGCGGAGATGGTATTGGAGTGTTCAGCCGGAAGAAGGTGCTGTGAATGGACCACAGGTATAAAGTTGGCGGCTATGTGAAACTTGCAAAATTGTGGGAGCGCTCTAAGGATGCAGCAGTAGCCTATCACAGTTCCTACTATGCTGAAAAGTTTAAAACTGATAGCGATAAAAAGCTGGTTGGTGTTTATATTGACATCACAGGGAATAAGGAAATTTATAAACGCCCGGAAATGGTGCATCTGCTCAAAGATTGCAAAAATGGTTCCATAAATCTGATTTTCTCGCAGACAAGGGCCTATCTTGCAGCAAATACCTGTGATTTCTGTTTTCTGTTGAAATATCTGTTTGACTTGCCGATGCGAGTGGATATTGTTACAGACGATGATGACCAGAGAATCGACACCATTCTTGACGTTGATAACCAGCGGCAGAGCCTGAAAGATTTGGCTGAAAAATATACATCGATCCGAAGGAAAGATTATCTTGAGTGGAGAATCCGACTGGAACATGAAATGACAAAGGCTGAAAAAAATGAACGTGGAAGGACAGTATAATCCAAAAGACGTAGAGTGTATTCCGGTAGAAAACCTTGAAGTGCTGCCGAGTGGAGCGGATTGGCAGAGCCGACATCTGGAATCTGAAAGGCGAAAAGCAGAGATTCGTGACAGAATCCATAAGCAGGCAGAACAGGGCCAGAAAACGGCAAAAGACTACTTTCGTCCGGCGAAACCGACACCGTCGATTTACGACAGCGACCTGAAGCGTGTAGCCGTTTATGCCCGTGTCAGCACTTCCAGCGAAGAACAGATTTCTTCCATTGAAAACCAGACTCTATATTACACCAAAAAGATTGCAGAAACGGAAAACTGGAATTTGCAGGATATTTACAGCGATGAAGGAAAATCGGGTACTTCACTGCGGAAACGGGATGCGTTTAAGCGCATGATGCGAGATGCCAAAGACCAGAAGATGGACTTGATTATCTGTGCCAGCATTTCGCGGTTTGCGCGAAATTTTTCGGATTGTATGACGCAGATTGCAGCATTGAAAACCATGCACCCGGCACATCCCATTGGCGTGTACTTTGAAACTGAAAACATCTACACGCTGAATCCAAGCAGCCAATATAGTTTGGACATTCAAGCACTTCTGGCAGATTGGGAATCGGGCAACAAGAGTCGCCGGATGATCCTTTCGTATGACCAGCGTATTATGACAGGCCAGTACCCGGTGGCCGACCTGATGGGATATCGGCATACGAAGGATGGACGGTTGGTAATTGAGCCGGAAGAAGCAAAGACGGTGCGGTTTATTTTTCTGGCGTTTATCCAGGGCTATAACTACGATCAGATCGCGGCAGTGCTGACACAGAAAAAGCGCAGCACCCTGCGCGGTAGGCAGGAGTGGAACGGCATGATGGTGGCAAACATCATGAAAAATGAACGCCGCTGGGGTGATCTGGAAGCTAGGAAGAGCATTGTGGTAGATTACAAACTGGGCAAGGTCACGAAGAATAACGGCAATCGCTGCTCTGCCTATGTCCCGGAACATCACGAAGCGATTGTTTCCCCAGAAATCGCACGAGCTGCACATCTTGTGGCATCCAGCAGCAAAAAGTGCGGGGTGCAGGATATTGTGGTAATCCGGCAGGGAGCATTGAAAGGCTTTGTGGGCATCCATCCGAACTGGAGCGGCATCAATGCTGAAAGTATCCGCAGCCTTTGCCTGAGCACCTATCTGCCGGAAGAGGTGATGAAACTGAACGATATAGCAGAGATGAGGGCTGGGGCAACACTGGGAAAGGCACTTCAATCTGAATATATGACGGTTTCAGGTACTTGCTTTATCAACCAGAGCAGCCCGGTTATGACGATTTCTAAAAATGGAATCCGTTTCAGCAAGGCCTGCCATACCCGGTTGGACGACTGCGAGTATGTGGAACTGCTCTATCATCCGATTCTGCAGGTCGTGATTTTGCGAAAGAGCAATCACGGCTTTTCAACGGCGATGCACTGGAGAGATGACAATGACGTTCATAGTGTTTTTTCAGCCAGAGCATTTTCTGGGCTTGTCTTTCAAACGTTGAACTGGAAAATGAATTACCGCTACCAGTGCCGTGGTATCTGCCGGGGTCAGGGAAATGCAAAATTTCTGATTTTTG
>ERZ772991.1643-NODE-1643-length-18536-cov-3.630648_pt1 | contig 18536 bp, 17 predicted proteins | sample MGYA00511128_ERZ772991 | MGnify/ENA primary metagenome ERZ772991 (study PRJEB29015, sample SAMEA2737655) | human gut metagenome | biome: human gut; feature: human-associated habitat; material: faeces | place: China | collected 2012 ... | reverse complement strand
CCCGCCGTTCCCAGCACATTGGAGGTACCCGGTATAACCAGCCCGGAGCCATTTAAATAACTCCAGCCTATTTCCCGCACATCAAATGTCAGCATAGCAGCCAGAAGAGCCACCCCCCCCAACAAAGACACGGCACCCCATGCCATTCCAATCCAAACAGGGGAACGCCCCTCTTCATGCTCAAATGCATGACGTTCCTGCATATCCAATGCCATACCTGTTTCTATTCTAGCAATTCTTCGCCCCAAACTCAAGGCTAAACAGGGAAGAAAAAGAATTGCCCGAATCCGCTTCCCTCAAAACAGGAATTGCCGGCTTACGGACCGGAAATACGGTTTTTAAACACTTTTGCCACTCTGGAAGAGTATCGCCAGGAATTCCCTTTTTTACCTGAGAAAAGACCGCCCCTGCACCGCAAATCAATAAAACCGAATCAATTTCAATGATTATTTTTCATATCCATTTGATTATTTATTATTAGCCTAAATATCTATTAAAAAAAATGTGCCGTTCGACATTTTTTCATGAGTTATGAAACATCCAGCGAATTTCAAATCCGTTACTTACTGAAATCAGTTGCTGTTTACCTGCTATTTATGAGAAGAATCGCCTCTATTTCCATGTTGGCTGTGGTATCCGCGCTTTCCGCGAGTGCTGCTACTGTATTATTTGATTTTAACAGTTCTCTGCTTCCGGAAACTCCTGCCAAGACTGTTTCTGTAACCGATTCCGGTTCAGGATTTGTTGCAACCCTGGCTACGGCATCCTCTTCCGCGAATCTGGGTTCTGCTTCTTCCGCCGCTTCTGGGGACTGGGTTTCCTCCGGAACTTCTTTTGATACACAGGGATTGGATTCTTTCATGGAAAACCAGATTTCTTTCGGAAACTCTTGGCAGACCTTTATCTCCGGCCCCAAAGGATCTTCTCTTTCCCTGACTATTTCCGGTCTGGTGGCTGGTGCTTCCTACCAGATTGCCCTTGTTACCGGGTGTCCGTTTGAGGGGGCCGGTGCCTGGAATTCCCTGGTGACTTCCAATACCTACGGCAGCGCGGATCCTTCCATAGGTGCGAACTCTCAGACAATTCAGGCCCGGACTCCCACGGGGTACACCATTAGTGACGTTATTGCCAATGAAGATGGCGAAATTATTCTGACGGTGAATACTCCGGGTTCCGCCCACACGCCTACGTTCAATGCTCTGGCTATTTCCGGAGAAACAGCCAGCGTTCCGGAACCGGCCACGGCGTCCCTGAGCCTGCTGGGGCTGGTGGCCCTGATGGCTCGCCGCCGAAGAGCTTGAGAATCTCTTTTCCGGCAGTTAAAAATGTTGTTGCCTGCAAGGTTCTGCCTTGCAGGCAATTTTTTGTAATCATCCGATTTGAGAAAACTGGGCCGTCCGGGTGACCGTTTTTTCCTGGCGGAACTCTTGCTCCGGAGGAAATAAGGCTCCTGCTTCTTTGACATTGCGGGAACGTTCTTCATCCGTTACTCTTTGCTCCGCCGTGGAGAGAAATTATCATCATTGCGTGGAACGCAACAGGGAATTGATTCCGCCGGATACGGATATGTTCCGGGTCATGGACGGGGCAGGGGATGGAATCCCCGGTGTCTTTGTGGATCAGATGGCGGATCGTATTCTCGTTTCCACACGCGGCTGTTCCATTCCTGCAGACCTGGAAAGCGAACTCCGGGATACGGGCATGCCCGTATCCCATAAAAAACTGGAACGAAACCAAAAAGAGACGTTCTGGACATCTTGGTTTTCTGTGGCGGTGTTATTCCCGTCCGGGACTATGACTTCCTGAAGGAAAACGGAGTTGTGGCTATCTTCGGCCCGGGTATCAACATTCCGGAAGCTTCCAGGGGAATCGTGGAAGCTCTTAACGAACAGTATGCTGAATAAGTATAAATCGTTGTTGGTCAATGTAATGACCTGTGAGAAACCGGATGAAAAATTCGGACTCTTTTTTTGCGGGCGGATTAACTATCCGCTGTCAAACTATTTTTTTAAAAAAAAGGAATTTACGCAGATTCACAGGCGGAAAAAACAGATTGGCAAATCATAGAGAATATCTGTGAATGTTTTTTGGCCGAGCTTATTTCAAATTTCATGATATATAATAAATATAATTTGATTTTCAATCAATTATGACATTTACCCATCATTGTGCGAGGACATTGTGCAATACATGGTTTTTTCCAGCGGATAGTTAATCCGCTAATTGAGAATGCTCTTCCTCATGGCATTGAAATTACAATCCGTTAACCAGTCACGACTTTCATGTGCAGGCAAGTCAGCGGCCACTCCCCGGCATTTTACCCGGCGGTACTGCTTCTGCCAGTATCTTTTCATTATTGATGATTATTTTCCCGATTTTTCCATGTGAGGGGAAATATATCCCCCTTTTTCAAACCCTTGCTTGTTTCAAACAAAAAAAATCAAAATCATCAAATTTAAAATGATGACTGAACATATAGCGGCCTTTTTCTTTCAAACTTCCGGAAGATTAAAAGCATGGAGGGCATCACGCCATTCCCGTGGTGCTTCCGGGCCAAGGAAGAAAATCCTTTGAGCCGGAATGGCCTCTTTCCCTGTTTTTATCGCCATCTTTCCTCCCAAAAGCAACGTTTCCTCCTCCCTCACCAAATGAATACAAACAACCTCATCAATAAAGTCATTCTGTGCTCCCTGGCCATGGCCGGAGCCGCTCTCCTGCCCTCCTGCGTCAGCCCCAAGGAAGTCCTCTATATCCAGGATGTTTCCGGAAACTCCAGGGAAACCATCAAGGCAAACTACCAGACAACCATCCAGAAGGATGACCAACTCTATATCGCAGTCAGCAGCAAGCAGCCGGAGCTCACCGCCCCCTTTGCCATGTCTGAAATCGGTTCCTCCAGCGGCACCTCCAGTAACAAACCCAAAGGATATTTGGTGGATGCCCAGGGCTGCATCGTCCTGCCCGTCATCGGCAAAATGAAGGCTGCGGGCAAAACCTGCTCCCAGCTGGCCTCCGACATTGCCGCTACTCTCAAGAACAATGACTACATCCGGGATGCCTCCGTCAATGTTCAGATCATGAACTTCAAATTCTCCGTTCTGGGCGAAGTCAATGCTCCCGGAACCTACACTATTGAAGGACAGCGCGTAACCATTCTTGAGGCCATCAGCCGGGCCGGAGACCTTAATATTGACGGCAACCGGGACGTCACGCTAATCCGGGAAACCAACGGAACCCGCCAAATCGCCAGTATCGACCTGCGCAGCAAGGATTTGTTCACTTCTCCTTATTATTACATCCAGCAAAACGACATCATTTACGTGACACCCTCAGACCGCAAGGTCAACACGCGCAGCGACGCTGCTCAATGGTACGGCTGGGGCCTCTCCGGGCTTGGTGTCACTCTGGCCGTGATCGCCCTGTGCCTGTAACGGACATTCCGCCTCTTTCTCATCCGGCTTAATCATACCTGTGAACGGAAATATAGGGACGGTCCGATTGCATCGGACCGCTTCCCCAGGGGTCCAGTATTTCCAAACAACATTCCACCCTCTTTCCTCCATGGCAAATAATACCGCTCCCACTCCGCCTGTTACGGAAAACACAGAAGAAACAACTTCCTTGGACACGGTGCTGCTCGTCCTGCGCCGCTACTGGTTTATCATCATTCTGGCAGCCCTCGCCGGAGGTACGGCGGCTTACTACCTAGCCGGCCGACAGAATTACATTTACCAGAAGACGGCCAGCGTCCTGATGCGCGATGCCAAAACGAGCAGTGACGCATCTTCGGAACGCATTATGGCAGAGCTGGGCATCGATTCCGGCGCAGCCAACCTGGCCAACGAAAGCTTCATCCTCAAATCCACCGCATTAATGAAAAAAGTGGTGGAAGACCTCAATCTCAACACTTCCTATTGGCAAAAAAAAGATTTCAGGGAAATCGACCTCTACAAAACCAGCCCCCTGCTGGTCCATTTTGAACGGATCGATAAGCAACGAGCCTGTACCCTGCAGATCACGCCTCTAGATGAAAAGAGGTTCATGCTTAGCCATTCCAATAACCAGGGGGAATCAGTCCAGCTGGAAGGGTTTTACGGAAAACCTCTTACACTTCCCTTTGCCGTCATTTCCATCCATCCAACATCCCTGATGACCGATGCGTGGAATGAAAAAACTGTCATTGTCCGGCACAAGCCCGTGCTTGAAACTGCTAACAACCTGCTCCACGGACTGACAGTCACCCGTCCGGACGCCAAAGAATCCAGCCTTCTGGAAATGTCCCTGACGGCCAGTAATCCCCAGAAAGCGGAAGACGTCCTTAACCACCTCATCCAGGTTTACAACCAAATTTCCAAGGATGAACGAAACAAGGCGGCCCTTAAAACGGAAAACTTCATCCAGAGCCGCCTGAAAGAACTCGGAGCCGCCCTGAGTGACGTGGACAAAAAGATCACCGAATTCAAGACGAAAAGCGACATTGTCAAGGATACGGATACCACCATGAGCGCGGACTTCAGCACGTCCCAGGCGCTGGAAAAAGAAATTTTCGATCTCGAAACACAAATCAAACTGGCAGCCATCCTGGCAGACAATCTTAAGGAAACCGAACGCAAACAGGGCCTGATTTCCGTGGAAACCGGACTTCCCGATTCCGGTATTGCCCGGCAGATAGAACACTATAACGAAGCCTATCTGGAATATCAGAAAATTGCAGGAAGCGCCGGTTCCCAGAACCCAATTACAGTGAGCTTGCGCGACAGGATGAATTCCACCAGGGCGGCCGCCAACAAAGCTCTTTCCAACTACCGTAGCAATTTGAATCTCAAGCTCAACCAGCTCATCAGCAAACGGGATTCCCTTACTGAACGACTCACGGAGACAGCAAGCAGGGAACAGGAAATCATTCCCCTGGTCCGCGAACACAAGGTTAAGGAGGAACTTTACCTGATGCTCTTAAGCAAGGAACAGGAAAACGCCCTGGCTATGGCGGTAACGGAATCCAGCGCCCGGGTTCTGGAAACCGCCCATGGGCCCAACTTTCCCATTTCCCCAAAAACCATTCAATACATCGCGGGAGGAACGGCGGGAGGGGCCCTGTTCAGCATATTTGCCTTCATGGGAGCGGCCATGTTGAACAACAAGGTTAACAATAAACACGATCTCCCGTCCACAAACAGGCAGCCTGTCATTGCCGAACTGCCCCAGATGAACAAAAAAGAAAGTAGAAATACCGGTCTTTTCATTCAGGACGAACATTCCGTCATCGCGGAATGCTTCCACATCCTGCGCAATAACGTAGATTCCATGCTCCCCAGACCGGAACAGGGAGGACACGTCATTCTGGTTACCTCTACCCTCCCCGGAGAAGGGAAAACCTTCACCTCCGCCAATCTGGCCGCAGCTTTCGCCTATGCCGGCAAAAAAGTACTGCTTATTGACGGAGATTTCCGCAAATCCTCCCTGACCCGGCGTCTCGGCGGTTCCGGACGCAAAGGACTCACTTCCATTCTGCTCCAACAGAGCTCCGACACCACCGGCATCATTCGCCCCCTAAGGGAAAACTCCCGCGGAATGGATATCCTTTACACCGGCCCCATGGTGCCCAATCCGGTTACCCTGCTCAGTCATCCTCTGCTGGGTCAAATCCTGGGCATCCTGAAAAAACAATATGACGCCGTTATCATCGACGCTCCGCCCTACGGCATTCTGGCAGACACCGCCATTCTGGCATCCCTGAGCGATATTACCCTGTACGCCGTGCGCAGCGGAAAAATCGACAAACGGTATCTGCTCCAAATCCAGCAACTGGCCGATCAGGGAAAACTTCCCAATATGGCGTACATCATCAACGGCGTCAACTTCAAGTCCTCCAGTTACAGCTACTATGGCTACGGATACGGTTACCAATACGGATACGGCTCCGGAGAACCACGGCAAACCACCAGGAAACAAGATTAATAAGACACAGGCAATGCATAAGCCCAAGGCTTTCTTCCCTGCTCTTTACTCTTTTCGGCAGCAATCATGTTCGGCAACCTGTTCACTCCCCGGTATGCGACATCCAGCCTCTTTCCGGACGGCATGGACATGCACACCCATATTCTATGGGGAGTTGACGACGGAGCCGCCTGCCTTGAAGAAAGCCTGGGAATCATTCGCCGGCTCAAGGCCATGGGACTCAAAGGAGCTTACTGCACCCCCCATATCATGGCGCGCTACCCGGACAATACGCCCGATTTCCTGCGCCGCCGTTTTGACCAGTTGCTTGCCGACACCAGGGAAGAACAATTCCAGCTCCGGCTCGCGGCGGAATACATGCTGGACAACCAGTTCAATGAGCAGCTGCGCCGATACACTCCCCTGACCTACGACGGAATCCACCTGCTGGTGGAACTGCCCCAGTACTACCTTCCTGGCGCCTGGAAGGACATGATCAGCTCCGTCCGGGACAAAGGCTATACCCCTGTCCTGGCGCACCCTGAACGCTATGGCCGCCTCCTGCAACAGGAAGATTTCCTCCAACTGGCCCGACAGGAAGGCGTCAAATATCAGGGCAATGTCGGCTCCCTGAAAGGATTTTACGGCAAATCCGCCGCAGCCCTGGCACAAACGTTCCGCACCCGTCAACTTTACGAATGGTGGGGGACAGACAGCCACAACATCGCCATGGCCAAACGCATGCCTCTGAAAAACTAACTCCGCCTACCCTATTAACAACCTCTCGTACTACACCCATGTCAGCCCCTATAACTAATATCCCCTTCAGCAACCCGCTGTATCGTAATCATAATTTTTACAGACGCTACGGAAAACGCGCCCTGGATTTCACGGGTGCACTCTTCGGCCTTATATGCCTGTTTCCGGTATTAGCCATTCTGGCTATTCTGCTGGCCATCGTCCAGCGGACATCTCCCTTCTTCCTGCAAAAGCGCATCGGGCACGGCCTCAAACCCTTTCATATCATCAAATTCAAAACCATGAAAGACACCAGGGACAAAGAAGGGAACCTGCTCCCGGATGAAGAACGCACAACAGTCTTGGGCTCCCTGCTGCGCAGCACCTCTTTGGACGAACTGCCTGAACTCATCAACGTTCTGTTGGGGGACATGAGCTTTATCGGCCCACGCCCCTGGATTCCCGATCAAATGGCCATTTTTACCCCTTCCACCCGGAAAAAAAGAATGTCCCTGCGCCCGGGCATCACGGGGCTGGCCCAGATTCGCGGGCGCAACAACCTCACCTTCCGTCAGCGGGTATGTTATGACCTGAGCTACCAACGCCACCTGACCTTCCGGTACGACCTGAATATCCTTTTTTACACCTTCCTCAAGGTTGTCGAGAGAGAAGGTATTCAGCAGCGTCCGGATGCCCTGAGTACACCGGCCCGTGTACTGAAGCCCAGAGATTTGATGACCTACGGATTGAAAGAAAATACGCAACTCATTTTAAGAAGTATCCGAAAAGAACCTGTCCCCTCCTTGAGCGTACCCGCCCATCCCTTGATCCCCAAAGACTTGCCTACCAAAGGTCTCAGGGCAAATACCCAGCTTATCATGAGGAGCCATCAGAAAAGCATCCAATAAATTTCCTCCACTCCCCCCCGCCAAAAATGAAAATTTCAGTCATTACGGTTTGTTATAACAGCATTGCAACACTGCAAGACACGCTGGAAAGCATTCTGCGGCAAACCTACCCGGACGTGGAAAGCATTGTGGTGGACGGGGCCAGCAAGGACGGAACCGTGGAATTGATTGAAAAATACAGTCATCAATTTTCCGGCCGCATGAAATGGCTATCCGAGCCGGACAAGGGAATTTATGATGCCATGAACAAGGGGATAGGCATGGCCACAGGAGATGTCATCGGTTTTCTGAATGCGGATGACTATTACCAGGACGAAAATGTACTGAAAGCCATCGCCAGGGCATTTGCCTGGCATGGAACAGATGCCGTACACGGTAATCTGCACTACATCAACGGAGTAAGGGACACCGTACGCACATGGCGCGGAACGGAATACAGTCCTGGATCCTTCCAGCGCGGCTGGAGCCCGGCACACCCCACATTCTATTGTAAAAAGGACTGCTTTACCCGTTACGGCGGCTTTGATCCTGCTATAGGCAGCGCGGCGGACTTTGAGCTGATGATGCGCTTTATAGAAAAAAACAGCATTTCCACCGCCTATATCGACCGCGACATGGTATTCATGCGCACCGGAGGCTCCAGTACGGCGGGCCTGAGAGCCATTCTGAGGAATACGCGCCAGAACAAGCAGGCATTCAAAAAAAACGGCATCCCTTACCCGTGGCATTACGGAGTAACCCGGCTGCTGGCCAAGGCTGGCAGTATGCGCAATCCCATCCTTTACCTGTTCAAAACCCGTTAAATTTTCTGTTCCCATTCCTTTCCGTCACGCCGTCATGAACCTGATTTTCTATTTTGCCCAACCCATCCTGCCCCGTGCGGGAGGAACGGAACGGGCGGCATATCTTCTGGCGCAAGCCCTGTCGCGGCACGGCCACCGTATTTCCTTCCTGTCTCTCCAACAGGCGGATGTTCCTCCCGGCGGACTGCCTTATTTCACCCTTCCGCGGCAGGACACGCTCTTCTGCAGGGAAAACAGGGAATATGTGGAAAATCTATGCTCCGCACAAAAGACGGACGGCATCATCAACTGCGGGGCCAATCAGGATGACTCCTTTTTCTTCAGCCATGAACACCTTGACATCCGGGCTTCCATCATTTCCTGGATTTCCTTTGACGTCCGCACAGGGCTGGATTATTTCTCCTGCCTGCTCCGGAAGGATTTCTCCACCTGGGGCAATACCATGAAAACGCTGTTGCGCCATGCGCTGCTGCCCTGTAAAAAACACGCGGCCGTCAGCAACAAGATGAGGAAATACAGGGATATGTTCCGCGGATCGGACAAGGTGGTCTTTCTCTCCCCCCGGTATACGGAAGACGCCCTCCAGCTGGCGGGCCCCCCGGAAAGGGCCCGGCTGTACGCCATTCCCAACCTGCTGACTTATGATCCCGTTCAGCCTGACCTTTCCGGGAAGGAAAACGCCGTTCTTTATGTGGGACGGATGGCGGATTCCCCCAAAAAGGTGGATCGCCTGCTGAACGTCTGGAAAAAAGTGCAGCCGCTTCATCCGGACTGGCATCTGTACCTGGTGGGGGATGGCCCGGAACGCGGCAATCTGGAACGGATGGCGGCGCGGCTGAAGCTGGAAAACATCCATTTTGAGGGCGTCCGGGAACCCTCTTCCTATTACCGCAAGGCCAGAATACTCTGCCTCACCTCCACCCACGAAGGTATGCCCATGGTGATTAACGAAGCTCTCTCCTACGGCTGCGTCCCCGTGGTTTTCAACAGTTTCCACGCTGCTGAAGACATGCTGCCGGACCGGGAGACGGGACGGCTCATCCCGCCCTTCAGCCTGCGCCTCTTCGCGCGGGAACTGGATGAACTGATGAAAGGCCCCTACGTCCCTCCCTGCACCAAAGTATTAGCGAACTATCAACCGGAAAAGGTTATTCCCCTGTGGATGGAATGCCTGCAGGACCAGCCATGAGCAACATCGTCATCTATCTTCCCAATGAACCCCTGGGCAAACAGGGCGGCATGGAGCGGGCCACTCATCACCTGGCAGCCATGCTTGCCGGTGAAGGCCACCGGGTAACCCTCCTCTGCAGAAATAAAAACAGGCTGGGGGAAAAATACGTGCCTCCGGTGGATCTCGTGTTCATTCCCGCCTCCCTCAGCCGGAGGGAAGAACAGAATTTTCTGCTTAACCTGATTAAGGAAAGAGGAATTGAGACCATCATCGACCAGACGGAAGGAGGAATTGTGGGGCGGTGGGGAATTTTCCGGCGTCGCGGGCACATGAACGGGGTTTCCGTTAAACTCATTGCCGTGCAGCACAGCTCCCAATATACCTACCTGAAACATTACCGGACCGTCAACCGGAAGCCCGCCGGACGCGGCCTGATCGGCAAGACACGTTCATTTTTCTATAATACGTTTATCCTGGCATTAAAAAAATGCAGGGCCGTTTTGCTTCAGCGCAGCCTGTTCCGGGAACTGGCTTCAGACTATGACCAGATAGTGACGCTCTCGGAAGGGGGCATTGAAGAATTCAAAAAACTGTGTCCCTCCGTCCCCGGGAACAAGCTCTCCTGTATTCCCAATATCGTGGAACCGCCCTCTCTTCCTAGGGAAGAGAAAAAAGAACCGCGCTGCCTGTTTGTCGGCAGGCTGGACAACCCCTCAAAAGGAGTGGACAGGCTCCTGCGCATATGGGAAAAAGTGGAAAAAGCATGCCCGGACTGGCATCTGGATATTGTGGGTGACGGGCCGGATGCGGAGCTGCTTAAGGATTCCGCCCAAAAACTGGGGCTTTCCCGAATTGCCTTCCATGGCTTTCAAAATCCGGAACCTTACTATTCCAGAGCCTCCGTATTCTGCATGACTTCCACGTTTGAGGGATTCGGCCTCGTTCTTGTAGAAGCCATGCAGCACGGGTGCGTTCCTATTGCCTTTGACAGCTACCCTGCCGTCCGGGATATTATCTCCCACGGGGAAAACGGCATCCTCATTCCCCCCTTTCAGGAAGAAGATTACTCAAACGCTATCATGGCCCTGACGAACAATCCCGACGAGATGAAACGGTTCAGCCTTCACAGCCTCAGCATATCCCAAAAATTCAGCCCCGCAAACCTGGCATCCAGGTGGAACGCCATTTTGTAGGATCAGAAAAACGTTATCAAATCATTGGCAGAGATGAAAATTTGTTTTGTCGCATGGTCGGATTTCGGAATAGGAGGCGTCCCAAAAGTGCTGACCTGTCTGATGGACGCCTTGTCACGCAACCATGACGTAAGCCTCTATTCCCTGAAAAACCTTCCGCAGTCAGGCATTCACGGAATCAACCGGGAACAAATTCATATCTACTGCAAGGAAATGAATTTATATGAGAAAGTTCGCCGCTCCGCGGCGGACATTCTTGTCACCAAAACCCCTCTGTTCAGCTCCGCCCTCGGCTGCCGGCTATACGCGGCCGCGCGCTACACGTCAGGCTTCAAAAAAGCGCTGACGAACCACCTCAATAAACATCAATATGATGTGGTCATTTTTGGTTCCGGATTTGAAGACTCCCTGCTTCTCGCCCTTACCAAAAAGAAGCTCCTGCCCAGCATGAGAATCATGACGTGGTCCCATGCCTCCTATGACAATTATTTCACCAACATGGGTGCCTTCTTCTCCCGGTACATGAAGGAGGCCATCAAGGCGTATTACCATCGTTTCGATGAAGTCATCGTCCTGTCTGACGGGGACGAAAAAGAATTCAAGGAAAAACATCATCTTCCCGCCCGCCGGATTTACAACCCCAACACGATGAAACCGGCCGGAAAATCGTCCCTCACCAGCAAAACGTTCGTTTACGTCGGAGCTCTCTCCCGCCAAAAAGGGACTGATCTGGCCGTCCGCGCGTTCCGCAGATTCATTGAAACGGACCAGGAATGGAATCTCCATATTTATGGGGATGGCCCGCTGAAAGGATGGATTGAAGAATATATATCCTCCAACGGTTTGCACCACCGAATCATTCTGCACGGGCCCTGCGGAAATATGGAGGAAGAATTTCCCCGCCATTCCATCCTGGTCTTTCCCTCCCGCTGCGAAGGCTTCGGACTCGTCCAGGTGGAAGCCATGTGCTGCGGGCTGCCTATTCTGGCGGCGGATATACCTATCTGCCGGGAAATAGTAGGAAAACATCACGCCGGCATCTTTTTTGAGTCGGACAATCCGGAAGACCTGTACCGGGCCATGCGCGAGATGACGTCCTCAGACCTCTCCACCTATGCGGCAAACGGACTGGCCGCGGCGCCCCTATTCAACCTGGAGCAGACTGTCTCTGAATGGGAAAACATGTTCAACGCAGTAAAATCATGAAACATTTAACATTACTGGAACCTATCAGAAAAGAAGGCAATTACCAATTCTTCATGCAATGGTTCGCGGACGCATGGACAACCAGCGGGGGACAAACGGTCAAGGGAATCTCCGTTCCGTGGAATCTGCGTCTGTTGATCGCCAAATCCCGCGTTTCACGGAATTTCCGCCTGTTCACCAGTTCACGCAGGGCGCTGCTGGTGCCGGGAGCCGGTTATCCGGATTCATTCGCGTGGCCGTTCGGTTATGCAAATGAAATCGTGCCCATGCTGTGGGACGTCTGGCCCCGGTACTGGCCGCGCCTCATCTCCTCCCTGAGACGCCACCATGTGCAAACATTGTTGTGCACCTCATCCCAGGTTTGCGAATACGTGGCGGAAAAACTTCCGCATATTCACGCTGTTCATGTTCCGGAAGGCATAGACCCCGCCGGCTACCGGGACGGAGGCCCCCTGGAGGGACGCCGGACGGACATTCTCCAGATCGGGCGCCTGATGCAGCCCGTGCACGAGGCCATTCTTCAAATGCGGCAGTCGTCTCCCCGCCTCAGCTATCTTTACCCGGAAGAGCCGGGCTGCCTCGTCTTTCCGGACTTTCCTTCGCTGTGCGAAGGACTGGCTTCCTCAAAAATCGTCATCTGCTACCCGCGCTGCCGAACCCACCCGGAAATGGCGGGCGATGTGGAAACGCTGACGCAGCGCTACTGGGAATGCATGCTTTCCGGAACGCTCATTGTCGGCCATGCCCCCAAGGAACTGGTCGATCTGCTGGGGTACAATCCCGTCATTGAACTGGAGACGGATGAAGATATCGGCAGCCGGCTGTCCCAGATTCTGGACAACATCTCCTCCTATCAGGAATTGGCGGATAAAAACCTGGCCGCCGCCCGGGAAAACGCATCATGGGATACAAGAATGACCCGTCTCCTTCCGCAATTGCGCCAACTGGGATATATGCAGTAACAATCTTTTTCAGTTTCACTCAAAACCAGCGAATCCGGACATGGCCGCACTCTGCAAATACTGGGCTTTTGCCTTCATTCTCTGCCAGCTTGGCCAGCAGCACATGCTCTTAAACAGCATTGGCTCCATGGGGTCTTTCTTTCTTCTGGGGCTGGGAGCTCTGTTGCTGCTGATCAACTCCGGGCGCGTCTTTGACCGGAAGACGGTCTCATCATCTCCTTTCATCTATTCCTTCGTCTTCATTTTCATCCTGTATCAATTCACATTCGGTATTTTTGACCTTAATGAGAAAACGGGAATTTATCTGATTGCCAAGGTCGTCTGCTGCCTGATGATTGCGCTTTCCGTCCAGAAGGACCTGTCATTCTATTTACAGCGCCTCATGCCGATTCTGGCGGCCGTCACCAGCCTGCTCATCCTTCTCGGCTTTGTTCACAACAACGTTATTTTTGAGGGCCGCCACACCCTGGGATTCTGCAACGCAAATGGGCTGGGAGCTATCTCCTCATTATGCGCAGGAGCCATGATTCTGGATTCTTCCGACCGCTCAAAGAAAAAAATCGCCATCATCCTTCTATGCGTCCTGGCCACATTCCTTTCCGGCAGCCGGGCTTCCATAGGCATTCTCTGTTTGACCTTCGTCATCAAATACGGTCTGAACGTTAAATTTCTGGCAGTACTCCTGGCCGGAGTGCTCGCCTGGCAAATCATCCTGCCCATGGCGGGAATCTCTTCCACCGGCCTGAACCGGTTCACGGAATCCGTGGAAAATATGGATTTCTCATCCTCCCGGGAAGGCGAACGGAAAGCAACCCTCATCATGATTGCCGAATCCCCCATCCTGGGAAACGGCTTTGACGTGGAACAGAGCGAAAAAGCCAAGGCGGTAAGCGGCCTTGGGTCCCATAACGGCTATCTTGACATCATGAAAATGATAGGCATTCCCTACTCTATTTTCCTGTTTGCGTTCATGGCATATTATACCTGCTCCGTCTGGCGGAAATTCCACAAATCCGCCTGCGATTATGACAGGATACACCTGTTCGTCATTATCTCCGTTCTCATCGCCGCCAACTTCGAATCATATCTATGGGGAATCAACCAGGTGGTCACCACCCTGTTGTTCACCTCCTTCGCCGTATTGCAAAAACGCATGACAGCCCTTAAACATGGAATCTGAAAAAACTTATTTCTACCCTGTCCTCTCGGATTATGACTTTGGCTGGTTCCGTTTATCAGGACCGGGGCTTGCCAACTGCATGTTTGTGGCGGCTCGCGCCTACATACTCAGCAGGCGGGAAAACGCAGGCTACATTTCCCCCACCTGGACCAAACTCAGCCCGGGAACCTTCCTGCGCCGGGAGAAAGATAAAAGAGTCTATTTCAAAATTTTTAATAAACTGGGAATCAGCGGATTCAAAAAAATCCGACTGCTGCTTGCGGGAAAATTGCGCCCCGGCTCCCGGAGGGTGAAACAAATCCGCGGCATGGGGGAATACTTTGACGACCTCAATGAACACATGGACCTGGTGCATGAATTCATTGAAAAAATCACCAGAAAGGAAATTATTGAAAACGTGCGTCCGGAAGCCCTGAAAGACAGCATCGCCATTCACGTGCGGCTGGGGGACTATTCCCCGGAAATGCGGGTGGACATCCTCTGGTACGTGAATCTCGTCAAGGAAATCCTGTCCATCAAGCCGTCCCAGCAATTCCTCCTCTTTTCCGACGGCTCGGACGAAGAGCTGCGGGAGCTGCTGGCCCTGCCCAACGTCAGGCGCGCGTTTTACGGCAACGCCTACGCGGACATGTACGCTATCAGCAAGTGTAAATGGGTCATCGCTTCGGACTCCACTTTCTCCGCCTGGGGGGCCTTCATGGGGGAACGCCCCATCCTGTTCAACAAAAGGCATTTCAAGAGGGTGTTCCGGGACCGCGTTCCGGAAGCCGTTCTGGGGGACAGCACCCGCATTCCGGATGAATTCAAGACGCTGCTTTAAATATGAACAAGCAATATGACTTCATCTACCTGACCAATACGCCCTCCTTCTACAAGGCAAGGCTTTGTGAGGAACTGGCGAAAAAACACTCCGTTCTTCTGGTCCTTTACGGCTATGGGGCGGAAGCGGTCAATACCCGGCTTTCCGGCAATGAGAACGGCTTTGACTACTTCTTTCTGCATGAGGGAGACGCGGGAAAAAGAAACAAGGCCCTTGTCCTGTTCAGGCTTCTGAAACTGATGGCCCGGGTCCGGGCCCGCAGAGTGCTGTTCTCCGGCTGGATGGCGCCGGAATACAACATCTACAGCTTTCTTTCCTCAAAACGCCGCAATGCCGTCATCTGCGAATCGTCAGCCATTGATTCCGGCATGGACGGCTGGAAAGGCCTGCTTAAAAAAGCCGTCATACGCCGCATGAGCGCGGCGCTCCCTTCCGGTTCTCCCCACCGCGCCCTGTTTGAACATATCCGCTACCCGGGCGACATCCACGTCACGGGCAGCGTCGGCATCTTTAACATGGAAGGCCGCCTCCCCCGTCCCCCTTCCCCGTCCGCCCCCCTGAACTACATTTACGTCGGGCGCCTCGCGCCGGAAAAAAATCTGGAACTGCTCATCAGGGAATTCAACTCCAACGGACGGCCTCTGACCATCGTGGGCGACGGTCCCCAGAAGGAATTTCTCAAAAACATGGCCGGGGGCAACATCCGCTTTCTGGGCCACCTCCCCAATGACAGGCTCCCGGAAATTTATGAACGGCATGACGTGTTCATCCTCCCCTCGCTCTATGAACCCTGGGGGCTGGTCGTGGAAGAAGCCCTCTTCCGGGGGCTGCCCGTCATCGCCAGCGACAAGGTGGGCAGCGCCGCCGACATGGTGACCGCTTTGGAAACGGGCGCGGTCTTTTCCCTGGCCGCGCCCGACGGCCTGAGCAACGCCATTCATGAAGTTGAAGAGAACTATGAAACCATGGCGCGCCGCGTAGCGGACATCAACTGGAACGGCCGCGTGGAAGCGCAGCTCAAGGCATATACCTCCCTTTTAGATTAATGGCTCCCATATTACAAACCATCGCATCCCTTGACTCCCGTTCGGGGGGCACCAGCACCTGCACTTATGACCTGGTCAAAGCTCTGAACGCTTCCGGCATGCCCACGGACATCCTCCCTCCAGCCCGGCTCCCCGGAAGAACGGATGGTGGGAGAAGACAGCTTTATCCATGCCTGCCCGTTTGACGCCCGCACTCCCCTCGCCGTCTCCCGGAACATACGCCGTTTTCTGGCCGGTTCCCGATACAGCCTCTACCACACCAACGGCCTGTGGCTGGACGTCAACCACGCTACATGCGCGCACGCGCGCAAAACGGACACCCCCTGCATCGTTTCCCTGCACGGCATGCTGTACCCCCAGGCGCTGGAGCGCGGCGGCTGGAAAAAGAAACTCATGCTCGCCCTGGGGCACCGGAAAGACATCTCCGGAGCCGCCTGCGTCCACGTCACCTGCGGCAAGGAAATGGAATACTACAGGGACATGGGCTTTTCCAACCCCGTGGCCGTCATCCCCAATCCGGTGCGGATTCCGGAATATCTTGCGGATATCAGGCGCCCCGGGCACGAGGGCTTCCAGGCCGGATTCCTGGGAAGACTCCATCCCATCAAAAATCTGGAGGCCCTGATCACGGCCTGGGGGCAGCTGCGCCTCCCGAACGCGGAGCTTCTGCTCATCGGGGACGGAGACCCGGAATACAAGGCCCGGCTGGAAGAACTGGTCCGGGCGGAAAACATTTCCAATATCTCCTTCACAGGCTTTGTCTCCGGAAGACGGAAATATGAAATGCTCGCTTCTCTGGACGTCCTGTGCGCCCCCAGCCACCAGGAAAACTTCGGCATGAGCATTGCGGAGGCCCTGCTGGCGGGAACGCCCGTCATCGCCAGCCGGGGAACGCCGTGGGAAGCGCTGAACACCCGCCGGTGCGGCTGGTGGTGCGGCAACGATTCCTCTTCCCTGGCCGCAGCCCTGGAAAACGCCTTCAGCCTCTCCCCGCAGGAAAGGCTCGCCATGGGCGAACGCGGCCGCGCCCTCGTCATGGAAACCTGCGCCGCCCCCCACGCGGCCGACTGCATGAAACGCCTGTACCGGTATCTGCTGGGGCAGGAAGCCAAACCGGAATTTGTCTATCTCCCATGAACATCCTCTTTTTGCTCGGAAAATTCCCTTCCGTGGGCGGCGTGGAAACCGTCACCGCCATTTTGGCGAATGAATTTTCCGCCCGGGGCCATGCGGTGCACGTGGTTTCCTTTGAACAGGTGACGGAAACGCCCACCCCTGCGCTGGACAACCGGGTCACCCTGCACCGGCTGAGCTACCCCGTCTCCAGCCGGGCCAACCGGGATGCCCTGCGGGACATCCTGGCCACCTGCCGCATTGACGTCATCATCAACCAGTGGTGCCTGCCCTTCCACGTCACCAGGCTGTGCCGGAAAGCCATGAGGGGACTGCCCTGCCGCCTGCTGGCCGTCCACCATAACGCCCCGGACTGCAACGCACGGCTGGAAGGCCTCCGGATGCGCATGGCCCGGACGGGAAACCCGGTGAACAGGGCGTTCCTGCGCCTTCTGCTGAAAGGCTGCGCCATGGCCACCGGGGCCAGCCTGCGTTACGTTTACGCTCACAGTGACCGTTACATTCTCCTTTCAGACAGTTTCCACCAGGCTTTCCGGAACATCACCGGACTGAAAGATACCGGAAAACTTCTGACGATTCCCAACCCCATTACCGTGGAAAACCCGGAATTCCGCTATGATCCGGCCCTCAAGAAAAAGGAGGTTCTCTTTGTCGGACGGCTGGAACCCAACCAGAAACGGGTCTCCCGCGTGCTGGAAACGTGGGCGCTGCTGGAACCCCGCTTCCCGGACTGGACTCTCCGCCTGGTGGGTGACGGGCCGGAAAAACGCTCCCTTCAGGAATTCTGCGCGGAACACCGCCTGGAACACGTCTCCTTTGAAGGCTTCCAAAATCCTGCCCCGTATTACGAACAGGCCTCCCTGCTCTTGTTAACCTCGGAATATGAAGGATTCGGTCTGGTAATCGTGGAAGGCATGTCCTTCGGCGTCTCCCCCATCGTTTACGGAAGCTTCTCCGCCGCCTATGACCTGGTGGACCACGGAAAGGACGGCTGCATCCTGCCCGCAGCCAGCGGTTTCCAGGCGCATCGGATGGCGGAAATGGCCGCAGGGCTGATGCGGGAACCGGCCGACCTGCGCGCCATGGCGAGGAACGCCATAGCCAAAAGCCGGAAATTCACGCGGGAACATATCATTCCCCAGTGGGAAAAAGCTTTCCGCCCAGACGCCTCCTGAACACGCCTTCCCCCTTTCCCTCTACATGGAACAGACCCGGAAACAAACGGACATCGCATTCACCGTCAGCGGGAGGCTTGCTGCGTCCTGCGCCGTGGCCTATATGGCGCTCCCGACCATCCTTTTCCTGCTGGGATGGGTCAGGCCCCTGTTCTCCGTTCCGGCCGCTGCGGCCGTAGCCGCGGCAGCCGTCCTGCTGGGCGCAACAATCCCGGCCCCCACGCTTCATTTCACCAGGCGCCAGATGGCCATTTACCTCTGCG
>ERZ772991.1627-NODE-1627-length-18700-cov-16.680343_pt1 | contig 18700 bp, 21 predicted proteins | sample MGYA00511128_ERZ772991 | MGnify/ENA primary metagenome ERZ772991 (study PRJEB29015, sample SAMEA2737655) | human gut metagenome | biome: human gut; feature: human-associated habitat; material: faeces | place: China | collected 2012 ... | reverse complement strand
CCGCACCTCGCTCGCCGTATCGGCACTTAGAATTATGCGGTATTGCCCTAAATTTCTGCAACGCCTCCAGCAATTTGTAGGGGACGATGCTTGCATCGTCCCGCTGGATGGGCCTTGTTGCATTGCTTGCTTTCAAAAAACAATCTTCCTCACACACCATGCATTTTCCCAAACGTCCCCGCCGCCTGCCGCAAATCAGGCGGCATTTTTGTGTTCCTTTCCTGTTTTATGGCAACTATCCCCCGCCGCCCTTGATTTTACCCACCAAAACCTTTACAATAAGATTAAATATTACCGCTTTTGCGGAAAGGAAGTAAGATCATGGATCAGTCCAGCAAATACAGCATCAATACCCTGTGCGTACAGGGCGGCTATACCCCCGGCAACGGCGAACCCCGCCAGATTCCCATTGTGCAGAGCACCACTTTCAAATATGATAGCTCCGACGATATGGGCAAGCTGTTTGACCTGCAGGCCAGCGGTTATTTTTATTCCCGCCTGCAAAACCCCACCTGCGATACCGTCGCCGCCAAGATTACCGAACTGGAGGGCGGCACCGCCGGTATGCTGACCGGTTCCGGCCAGGCAGCCAACTTCTTTGCCCTGTTCAACATCTGCAACGCGGGCGACCACATCGTTTCTTCCAGCTCCATTTACGGCGGCACCTTCAACCTGATCTCCGTCACCATGGCAAAGATGGGCATTACCGCCACCTTTGTCTCGCCTGACTGTACCGAGGAAGAGCTGAACGCCGCGTTCCAGCCCAACACCAAGGCTGTCTTTGGCGAAACCATTGCCAACCCCGCCCTGACGGTGCTGGATATTGAAAAGTTTGCCAATGCAGCCCACGCCCACGGTGTGCCGCTGATTGTGGATAACACCTTTGCCACCCCCGTCAACTGCCGCCCCATTGAATGGGGTGCCGATATCGTGACCCATTCCACCACCAAGTACATGGACGGCCACGGCGCAACCCTGGGCGGTGCCATTGTGGACGGCGGCAAGTTCGACTGGATGGCTCATGCCGATAAGTTCCCCGGCTTGTGCACCCCTGATGACAGCTACCACGGTATCACCTATGCCGAGCACTTTGGCAAGGAGGGCGCTTTCATCACCAAGGCAACCGCACAGCTGATGCGTGACTTTGGCTGCGTGCAGAGCCCCATCAACGCCTACATGCTCAACCTTGGCCTGGAAAGCCTGCATGTGCGCATGGCCCGCCATTGCGAGAACGGCCAGGCTGTGGCAGAGTTTTTGGCCAGCCACCCGAAGATTGCCTATGTGAACTACTGCGGCCTGCCGGGCGATAAGTACCATGCTGTTGCCGAAAAGTACCTACCCAATGGTTCCTGCGGCGTTGTCAGCTTTGGCGTAAAGGGCGGGCGCGAAGCCGCCGCTGCCTTTATGGGCCACCTGAAGATTGCCGCCATTGAGACCCATGTGGCCGATGCCCGCACCTGCTGCCTGCACCCCGCCAGCTCCACCCACCGCCAGATGAACGACGAGCAACTGATTGCCGCCGGTGTTCAGCCCGACCTGGTGCGCATGAGCTGCGGTCTGGAAGATAAGAACGACCTGATCCACGATATTGCCCAGGCACTTGACCAGATCTGACCGTTAAGGAGTTTACTGTTTATGCCTTTGATCATTCCCAAAGAGCTGCCCGCCTATGGCGAACTTTCGCGCGAGAACGTGTTTGTCATGCACCAGCAGCGTGCGCAGACCCAGCAGATCCGTCCCCTGCGCATCCTGATTTTGAACCTGATGCCCACCAAAATTGTAACGGAAACCCAGCTGGCACGCCTTTTGGCCAACAGCCCCCTGCAGGTGCAGCTGACCTTTTTGCAGACCAAGACCCATGATACCACCCACACCCCGCAGGAGCACATGAAGGCGTTTTATAAAACCTTTGATGCGGTGCGCAATGAGCGCTTTGACGGTATGATCATCACCGGTGCCCCCATTGAGGACCTGGACTATGAGGATGTGGACTACTGGAACGAGCTGTGCGAGATCATGGATTACAGCCGCGAAAACGTATATTCCACCATTCATCTGTGCTGGGGTGCGCTGGCCGGGCTGTATTACCACTTCGGCGTGCGCAAGGTACACCTGCCGGAAAAAATGTTCGGCGTGTTCGAGCACCGCGTGGTGCGGCCCTCCAATCCGCTGGTGCGCGGCTTTGACGAAATATTCTATGCCCCGCACAGCCGCTGGGCCGGGCTGAACCGCGCCGATATTGATGCCGCCCCGGAGCTGCGCATGCTGGCCGAAAGCGATGTTGCCGGCCCCATGCTGCTTTCTACCGAGTCCGGCCGCCAGATTTTTGTCATCGGCCACCCGGAATACGACAAGTACACTTTGGATGCCGAGTACCGCCGCGATGTAAAGGCGGGCAAGGAAATTCATGTGCCGGTCAACTATTACCCGGACGATGACCCCAGCAAGGACCCCATTTTCCGCTGGCGTGCCCATGCGCACCTGCTGTATACCAACTGGCTGAACTACTATGTCTACCAGAACACCCCCTATGACCTGGATGATCTGGAAGCCGTGGTGGACCCGCCCCGCACCTGAGGAGGACGTATGCCGAAGATCAGTGCCTGTATTGTGGCATACTGTGATTATGATGAAGTGTGCGCCGCTGTGCGCAGCGTGCTGGCCAACACCCCCGGCGATGACTTTGCCCTGTATGTGGTGGATAACGCCAGCCCGGATGGCTGCGGCCCCCGCCTGGCGCAGACAGATTTTGGCGATGTACGCGTGCAGGTGATCTGCCTGCCCAAGAACCTCGGCTTCGGCAAGGGCCACAACAGCATTATGGACCGCCTGACCAGCGATGTACACTTTATCCTGAACCCGGATGTGATCATTCACGATGACATCCTGCCCCAGATGGCGCAATGGCTGCTGGACCACCCCGGCGTTGTGATGGCCACGCCGCAGCTCTATTTTCCGGATGGGCGCATCCAGAACCTGCCGCGCCGCAAGCCCACCCCGTGGCTGCTGCTGGCCCGCCAGCTGGCCCCGCGGTTTGGCGGTGTGATGCAAAAAGCTGACGAACATTACACCATGCAGGATGAGGACCTGACGATCCCCCGCCCCATTGAGTTTTGCACCGGCAGCTTTGCCGCCATCCGCACCGATGTGTTCAAAACCATCGGCGGTTTTGACCCCGAATACTTTATGTATGTGGAGGATGCCGACCTGACCCAGCGTGCCTTGCGCCGGGGGCTTGTCTACCTGCTGCCGCAATTCACCGCCACCCACGCCTGGCACCGCGACCCCATGCGGGACGCAGGCAAGTTCAAAATGCAGTTGAAGAGCATGGGCCGGTATTTCAAAAAATGGGGCATCGGCAAGGGGAATGTGTAAACGGGTTATTGTTTCAGTAAAAAACACTTGCACTTATTGAGACCGCAGAGGTGCATATTGTGCGCACCTGCCGCCTCTTTCTTGTCATCTCCCAAATTTAGCACTTGACGCACACGGCGTGAACAGATATAATAGAAATGTTCACGAGGTGTTGCGCAGCTGGTAGCGCGCGTGGTTTGGGACCACGAGGCCGCAGGTTCGAGTCCTGTCACCTCGACCATAGAAAAAGCACTTAGAAACGCAAGTTTCTAGGTGCTTTATTTTTGTTATACCGCAGTGTTTACCGCACCTGCGCCATAAAGGTCTATCAATAGGAACGGGGAACGGCATCGGAACCATTCCCCATCGATTGGCATTTGGCAGGCGTACCATCCTCCTGCATCTCTCAGGGCAAAGCCCTTGTCATTACCAGCGGCGTGTGGTCGGTACGAAATCTACCACCTCAAATGCCTTTCTTATCCTATGTTTATTTTAGCACATTCATTCTTGGCTGTAAAGTATTTCTACATCACATCGTACAAATGCGCATTTCTGGTGTCCAGATACTCAACCAGGCGTTCTTCCACGCTGACGCCGTGCTTCCAGGCGGCAAAGCCGGTGCCGGTGTAGGAATGGTATGTAATGACTTCATCGTGGAAGCGGTTCAATGCCGGATTGCGGCGCAGCTTGGTTAGTGCGCGGTGTCCTGTCGTTCTGCCTTGGCTGGTTTTAATGCCGGAATCCTCTTCAATTTCGGCCCAGGTCTGCCGCTGATAATATCGCCGCCGGATAACATCGGCTTCATTGCCTGACAGCTTAGCAAGGGCTTCTTCGATTGCATCATGCAGCTGTTCGCGGAACAGATCATCTTCTACCGCCTGCAGGTCTGCCGCCGCTGCCGGGTCTTCCTGCTGTTCGCCCATGGTTGTACTGCCGCTGTCCTCCACATCAAGGGGCAGATCAAGGCTTGTGCAGTGGTTCAGCGGGTCGGCGCTGGCCTTGTGCTGCCTGCCGTCCTCGCCGGTCACGTTGCGTTCATGGCCGTTGGTCAAGGCGCGCTGTATCTGCCGCCGCTGGGTCTGTATCAACCAGTTTGCAAACGTCCCGGCGGCTGGGTCGTATGTCTGGGCCGCGTGCTGGACAGCAAAAAAGCCTTCCTGTTCAAAGTCGTCAGCAGTCAGGCCGTGGGCGTCTGCAAGGGCCTTGTGGGCCGGGTACCACTTCCAGAACATAGAGCGCAGCAGCCCCTTGTTCAGCTCCCACAGCTGGGCCAGGGCGTAACTGTTGCCGGTGGCTGCCAAGGCGGCAAGTGCTGCGTTTGTGGCCTGCTGATCGGCGGTGTTCACAGTCTCCATTGAATCCTCCCCATAAACAAGAAAAGCACGCAGGCTGTAAACCCGCGCGCTTTTGCGCTTTAATCAGGTGGTGGCCTGATAATAGATACCGGTCTTTTTGTTGTCCAGCACAAACGCGTCATAGCAGATACGGCCAGTAACTACCGCGCCGCTGCTGTAGATCGTGTCCGTGTGAATCTTGTAGTCTTCCAGCTTGACCGGACCAACGGTAGCGGACGGGTGTGCAACCATAAAGCCGAATTTTTCGGGCAAACGGTTTGCGGGGACCTTTTGCACGCTCATGCCGTCAAGGTTGCCGATCACGCCGCGCAGGCGCATATCTTCGCCGATGTCGGTTTCAAGGATAATGTCCTTGCTCTTCTTCATCAGCTGGTAGGTTGCCGGGGTGACAACAAGCACGCGGTCCGTTTCCGGCACTTCCGCATCGTCCAAGGTCTGGGAAGCTGCCAGAATCTCATCATAGATGTTTTCAGCGGTCAGGGCCTTGGCGGTGGGCTTGGTGCCTGCCAGGCTGCACATCTTGTCATAGGTGTAAGTGTCAACTTCGGGAATGACAACTTCACGAAGTTCACGCGCAAGGGCGGAGGCTGCCTGCACCTGCTGAACGGTTTCGTCTTCGTCCAGTTTGTCAATGTTGAAGATAAAAGAACGGTCTTTATTCAGGGTCATTTCCTGGGTGGTCGCGTTCAGATCTTCAATAGAGCCAAACCGGCTAAAATTGCCTTCCTCCGGGCCGGTGCGGCCGTAATCCGTCAGCTTTGCGGTGCTGATCTTGTACACCTTTACCGTGTGCGCGCCCGTCCAATCAAAATCCTGATTAGTCAAAAGGGCGCGTTTAGATTCAGCTTTGAATTGTTCATCAGTGTACGGGGAAAATTTTGTTGCAAGGGAAATAGCCATTATTATTCATCCTTTCAGTGATGCCGAAACGCTTCACCGATTGCATTACTGGAAGAAATCGCCGCCGGGTTGCCGGGCCGGGTAAAGACAATGCGCGGCGCATCCCCTGCGATGTTGGGGAATGCTGCAAGCAGTTTGTCCGCCTGGTTTTTGAACGCATCAAAGTTGCTGGTATCCAGCACGTCAAGCAGTTGGGCCGGGTAGTGTTTGTTACCGGCCACAAGCTCACGGCACTGCATGGCGTGTTCACGGGCTGCAAGGTCTTTTTCGCGTTCGGCCAGGGGGTCCGGTGTCTGTTCCGGCGCGGCCTTGCTGCGTTCGCGTGCAAGCCGGTCCGCTACAATGCGGTTGACTTCTTCCTGGGTAAATGTCTTGCCCCCTGTTCCCGCCGGGTTTGCGTTGGTCTGCTGGGTTTGCGCTTCGGCTGTGTTCTGCTGGGCGCTCTGGGCGCCCTGCGTGGTGTTTGTGGTGTTGTCCATGTAAGTTTTCCTTTCCCGGCTGTTACCCCCGCCGTGGGGTGGATTTGTGCCGCCGTGGCCGCGTCCTTGGTGCAACGTGGGCCGGTCACATAAACACAGGGAAAGATTAAAGCCCTGGAGGACACCCGGAAAAACCGAAAAGCGGAAAGAGAGGCAAAAGACAAACCGCACAAAAAACAGGCGCAAGAAAAGGCTTTAACCTTTCCCTGCGCCTGTGTGGCTTACCTATTGGCGGTACTCTGTGATATTTTTATTTTACCACAGAACGCGGCTTTTTGCAAGTGGTCATGTACCACACCGTCACGCCGCCGGGGGCTGTGCTTTCATGCTGCCGGGCGTCTGGTACGGTCTGCAGCAGCTCGGCGCGGGTGCGCTCAAACAGGGCCTTTTCTGCTTCCGTGTAGGTAATCTTGATTTTCAAATATATTCGCCTCTTTCCATACCTGCAGCGGCTTCAAGCGCTGCCTGGTGGTAGCTCATGCCCGCCGGGGCTAGAACCACAACAACGTCCGTGCGCTTATCCCAGGCTGCTACAAACTCGCGCCCGCGCCGCACATAGTATTCTTTGCCGCCGATATGGTAGCAGTGGATGGTCTTGCCCTCATACGTTCCGATCAGCATTAGCAGTACCCCCTTCCCGGTGAGCATATTCCATGCCGGCCGCAAATACGGACGAAAGCATAAACACAAGGTTGGTTTCGCTTTCCTTGTTTACTGGCTTGGCTCCCCACAGGTCAAGCACGTCATAACAAAACGCATAGGTACCGCCGGGCAGGGGTTCAGAATCGTGAATCAAATCATACGCTTCGCGGGCGGTCAGCATAGCCGGGGCGCTCATACCTCCACCCCCTGACTGTTCAGCTCTTCCAGCGCGGCTTGCAGCTGGATTTTCAGGCGGTCGCGTTCAATCTGGGCGGCAGTCTGCTGCCACAGGTCTGCAAGGTCAACGTGGGCGGCGATGGTCTCGCCCTTGTGGACGCTGGCCACAGTGTAGCCGCTGTGCTCAAACTCGCGGCAGATGTACCCGCCGGGGTTCATGTCCAGACGGTTCAAGGCGCTGATCTTCCCGCCGTCCAGTACGACGGTTTCGGTGCGCACGGTGCGGGGCTTCGGCTCCCGCTGGTCGATGTACTCCACCACGTAGGCGGTCAAGTTGATGGTCTTTTCAGTTTTCATTGCTTTTTCCCTCCGTATCGGTTATACTAAGGGCGGTAAATCCGCGTGTGCTAAACGCTTTACCGTCCGCCGCTCTGGGTGTTGGTCGCACTCGAAGCGGCTTTCTTGTTTTCGGCTTTTTTCTTCATCTCAAAAAATAGGGCGGGTGTTTGTGTGGGTGCCCTGTATAGTAGCAGCCTTTAGGCTACTATACAGGGTACACAAACATACATAACTTTTTGTCTATATATAATAGTGTTTTTTTACCCCCTGTTTTGGGATTTTTCATAGCGGAATTTTCTGTTTTTTTACCCCCTACACTTACCCCCTGGCCTGACGCGTTACCGTGCCGGTTTTGCGGTCGCGTGTAAAGGCGGTATGTTCGTCTATCATGTTCCAGATGGTTTGCTTGCTTACCCCCAAATATTCCGCCAAGGTTCGCACCGTGACCGGTTCGCCGCTGCTTTCCAGAATATCAAAGGCGGCTTCTAGGCGGTGATGGCGTTCGCGCAGCTTTTGCTCTTTGCTCTTGCGGGCGTTCATGGCGCGCTGGTGGGCGGGCAGCTGGGCGTGTGGGGCTACGTTTTCCGCCGGGTCGAAGTGTTCCAGCACGTGGATGGGATAGTTGAACCACACGTCTACCGGGTCGAAGCTGGCGAACTCGCGCAGCGTTCCCTCAATGCGCCAGGCTGTGACACCATCCCGGCGGCGGTCTGGCGGTAGCTCTAACTCGGTAATATCCAGCAGCGCGTCTACATCGCGTGCAAACACGCCGGAACCGCTGGCGCGATCCATGCTGGACTTCCACGATTGATCGCCCTTGCTGTGGTGGTGGCAGTAAATCACGGCAGAATCAGCAGCAGCGGCAATGCGGTCAATACCATTGCAGAACTGCGCTATGGACTGCGCATTGTTCTCACAGCCCGCGTTCAGCTTGTAAAACGGGTCAATAATAACAGCGTCAAAACCGCGTTTTTTTACCCTGCGACAGATTAGGTCAAGGAAGTGCTCCCATGATACAGGATGGCCGCGCAAGTGCCAAACACGTATATTGTGCAGGCTTTGCAAATCATCCGGTGAGAACTCCAAAGCATCGCATACGTCCTTAAAGCGGTGCAGACAGGAAGCCTTGTCCAGTTCAAGGTTGACATATAGCACCTTGCCCTGTTCGCAACGGAAGCGCCCCAGCCAGGGCTTGCCCGCTGCGATGCAGACGCACAGCTCAATCAGGGCGAAACTTTTGCCTGCCTTGCTGGGGCCAGCCAACAGCAATTTGTGGCCTTTGCGCAGCACGCCGTCAATCAGTTCGCTTTTAAGCGGCGGATTCATTAAGATTGCATCGGCTAGGTTTTCACAGGGCGGCAACCCATCGTCCTCCACCTCGCAAGGCTCGTTGAACTCAAATTCTGCCGGTGGGGTTTCCTCGTACTCGTCAACGTAGTCACGCATCTGTTTCAGGCCCCCTTGCGGCGGTCAAAGAAATACTTGTTGTATTCCTCCGGCGGGATTTTCAGCGCTTCGGCAATGGCTTCCATCTGCCAGGCGTCAAAGGGCTGCTTGCCCTGCATCCTGGCCGTCATGGTGCTGGACGCCATACCGGCCGCGCGGGCAACTTCATTTTGCGACATCTCGCACTGGGCGAAACGCACGCGCAGATTGTAGAATGGTCTGTACATCACACATACACCCCTTTCAATTTCTCGCTGAACTCTTGTTCAAGCCGGGCCTGTTCCGCCACAATCTGGCGCAGTTCGGTGACACGGTCATTTGCTACACCAGCGCGGACGCAATCGGCAACGGCCTGCTGCAAGGCGGCGCTTAGTTTGCGGTAATATTTCGGGTTCTGCATCTCAACCCCTTTGCCGGGGCGCTGCACCGGCTTGCCGACAATGTATTGCATAGAATCGGCAGTCATTGCGATTTCATCGGTTAAGTAAATCATTTTTCAAGTTCCTTTCTGCTTTCACTCTTAAATGCGCGGGAAGTCCTGTTTTTTGATGGTTACGGCGCTTTTCTGTGGTGGGGGGATATAACTTCATTCCTTGGGTATATAGCCTGCTCTGCACTTCGACATATTTCAAGAATCTGTCAAAAGTTCGGTTACATCCACACCCAGGGCGCGGGCAATCTTCCCGGCGGTTTCCGGCAAGACTTCCTTGCCCGCGTTGACGTTGCGCAGCGTTTGGCTGGAAATCAGGCCGTTGTCGCGCAGCGTCCGCTGGTTCCAGCACTTCCGCGCCAACGCAATGGCAAGTTTGTTTTTGTCAATCTTCATTTCGCGTTTACCTCCTTTCGATTCAGACCAATATTGGTCTATATACGCATTATAGCAGACACAAACAGGTCTGTCAATGCAAAAAGTAGATATTTTTTGGTCTGGACTTTGCGTCATTACTCTGCTATAATCGTGCAAGGAGGTGTATTATGACTATTGGCGATACTTTGAAGCAAGCCCGCCTTAATGCGGGACTTACTCAAAAGCAACTTGGCGAAAAATGCGGTATGGCAGATTCTGCTATTCGTAAATATGAGTCAGGAAAAATCAAGCCCAAGATCGAAACACTAAAAAAAATTGCAGCAGCGTTGAATGTTTCAGTCATTGATCTAGCGGACTTCGACACAGCAACGGAAATTCTTGCAGAAGATATAAATCAGATCCGTATGCGCTACGGCCAAGAAACCCCACAGTATTACCGCATGATTGAAGCCTTTTCCACGCTAAACCACACCGGGGCGGAAAAAGCTGCTGTAGCTGTGGAAGACCTTTCCAAGGTTCCAGAGTACCGCCGGGAAGACGGTGCGCTCTGACGGGGGGTAAGCCAGACTTACCCCCCGTCAACCTCACGCGCGCGGGGATGTCCGCATTTGTATGCACCTTGAAGCCTGAACAAAGCCTGGCAAAGTGCACCCGCGAATAATGCACCACGATACGCGCGCGGGACATTCGCCGATCACCTCACCACAAAAAGAAAAAACCGTCCCCGGCGGCAACCGGGAACGGTTTTGAATAGATAGCTTGCCCACAGGGACAATACCACCCAGACAGTAGTATTATACCCTCTTTGGGCAGGCTTTTCAAGCTATACCCAAGGAGGTTTTATTTTATGGGAAAACGCACGAATACAGCCCGCTGGACGGGCAAAATGTGGCGCATTGATGTGCAGCAGGACGGCAAGCGCAAGAGCTTTTACAGCAGCACGCCGGGCCGCACCGGACAGCGGGAAGCCAATGCCAAAGCCGATGCCTGGTTAGATGACGGCATAAACCCACGCGGGGAACGTGTGGCCGCCCTGTATCCGCGCTGGTTCGCCACAATGCAGGAAACGACCAGCGCGGGCAACTGCAGCAACATTGCAAGCCGCTGGAAGATCTGGATTCTGCCCATGATCGGCAGCAAGCGCATTACCTCATTGACAGAACAGGACGTGCAGGAAGTTGTGAACAAAGCCTATGCAGCCGGCAAGAGCAAGAAAACGCTCAAAAGTCTGTGCGCGGACATGCGGTCCTTCTTCAAATACTGCCGCCTGTGCAAGCTGTCCACGTTCAACCCGGAATCGCTGCGCATACCCGCCGGGGCGCGGTACAAAGGCAAACAGGTCTTGCAGCCCTCTGACCTGGTAAAGCTGTTCAGTGTGGATACTACCACATACCGCGGGCAGATCGTGGAAGATGAATACATAAACGCCTACCGCTTCCAGGTTCTCACGGGACTGCGCCCTGGGGAAGTCATCGGTCTTGACTGGGCAGACATCCACGGCGATACCGTCCACATCTGCCGGTCTGTCAACATCAAAGGCGAACAGACGCGCGGCAAGAACGAAAACGCGGTACGCTCTTTCTCTGTGTCCGCTCTAGCCCGGCGGGTTCTGGATGCCCAGCAGGACGCCACAGGAAGGCGCGGCAGTGTGTTCCGTATCACCAGCGAACCGCATTATTACAAGCGCTGGAAAGTCTACTGCGCGGCCAATGGCCTGACGCCTTGCAGCCTGTACGAACTGCGCCACACATTTGTGTCTGTGGTTAAAACGCTGCCCGCCGGGGAAGTTAAGGCGCTTGTGGGCCACAGCGCTGACATGGACACATTCGGCGTATATTCCCACACCCTGACCGGCGACGCCGCCCACACCGCCCAGGCCGTGAACGGCGTGTTCCTGCAGGTGTTGAAAAACGCCTGATTCTGCCGCTTTGCCCGGCGGGCCGGTACCGCACTTTTTACCGCACTTTTGTATTTTCCTATACTCTGCCCTGCTCTCACAGCAGAACAAAAGCGCAAATAAAAAGCATAGCTGTGCAGAATTATGAACGTGATATTTTAACGTCATTTCGCGCCGTATCGGTTCGAGTCCTGTCACCTCGACCAAAATAAAAGCCGCAGATTCGTTAGAGTCTACGGCTTTTATTATTTTAAGTACACACTTTTATAGCTTTTTCGCAAATCAACTTTCAGGGAATCCACTTTTTACTATTTTGCAGTCCCACTATAAACGCTATGTAATGGTTACAGCATCCATCGTTCCAGCATCTGGATGATATTTGAGCGCGATCGTTGTTTTCCGCTGGCGAAGGAATCCATCTGTTCCGAATTGAAAACAAAGCACGTTTCAAATTTATCCTTATCCTGATCGGGAACCAGCGCACAGATTTAAATATAATCGTAGAGCGGGCAGATATTTTTTGTTATCGTTTTCTTTCTTGTGTATTTTCCCCTTGGCTGATACAATGTAGAAAAAACAGTTAAGGAGCATCCCCCAATGATTCGTGAAATTTGCAAAGACGAGACTTTTCTTGCGCAGAAAGCCGCGCCCGCCACGGCGGCGGACCTTGGCGCAGCGCAGGACCTGATGGAAACTCTGATTGCCCACAAGGATGGCTGCGTGGGTATGGCGGCAAACATGATCGGCGTGAACAAACGCATCATCGCTTTTGAGAATGACGGCGAATACATGGTCATGTTCAACCCGGTCATCGTCAAACAGTCCGGAGCCTATGAAACGGACGAAGGCTGCTTATCGCTTACCGGCACACGGAAAACCAAGCGCCACAAAGTCATCAAAGTGCAGTGGCAGAATGAAAAATTCCAGACGCGGCTTAAAACGTTTACCGGCTGGACGGCGGAAATCATCCAGCACGAAATTGACCACTGTGAGGGAATTTTGATTTAACCTTTTTCTTTTTCCTGCATTTGGCTTTCGTTCAGCAGGTTCAGTGGTTTCAAACCTCTTTCCAGTGTGCCTCAATGGCAGCGCGGTTCAGCTGCTCACCGATCACGATGATCACTTCCTGCGCTTTGGCAATGGGCTTTAAGGTCATGGCGTCGCGGCTGGCGTTCAGCTCCAGCCAGCCATTTCCATCCGAAGTAAAGCCCTTAATGCGCATAATGCGGCCGCAGGAGGCATCGGCAAACAGTTCATTCACCACTTCTTTCAGCCGCGGCAGGGGTAAGTGACGGTCGATAAAATAGAGCGAAGAAAACACATCGTGCTGGTCAAAGTGCATTTTTTCATAGCTGGCCTGCTTGCTGCCGCAGGCGGCAACGGCGGCCAGGTCCTGCGGGGTCAGGTCCTCCCAGTTTTTGCGCAGTACATCTGCGCCAAAGCGGCGGGCGCAGCCGTTTTGCTCCAGCGCGTGGTTCAGGTAGTTTACCGTGGAATCCATCTCGGCCGGGGTAGCCAGCTGGCTGCGGCTCAGCACCACCATGCCGGCATTGGCGGTTTCGGACGCCAGCAGGTAGGCCGACTGGGGCGAAAGCTGCTGCTCCTGCTTGGCATCCACAATAGCAATCACGTTGCCCATACGGTACCACTTATCCAGCGGTTCGTCGTGCAGGATGTCAAAAAATTCATCTACATCAAAAATACCGCTCGGCTCAATAATGACCCTGTCAAAGCCCTGCATGGCCAGCGAGATCAATTTGGTGCGCATCCGGCGCTGGTGGGTATCGCAGTCGCACCCGCCGCTGATGCTTTCCATATCGCAATGGTCGCCCAAAATATCCTGCAGCAGCATAACATCCACATTGACCGCGCCAAAGTCATTTTCCAAAATGCAGACATTCCAGCCCTGCTGAACCATATAGCGGGCATAGTGCCGCATAAAAGTCGTTTTGCCAGAGCCAAGAAAGCCGGTGATCAAATCGACCTGTACCATAGTTGTTCCCCTCCTGTTGGTGGTAAATTGCTTGTGCCTGTTATTATATCACATTTTTATTCAGTTTGCTTCATCAAACCCAAATTCAAAAAGAAAAACCGCCACACAGGTCCCTGTTCCTGTGCGGCGGTTTTTCCTTGAAAAGAAGAAAAAAGAGAAAGAGGAGTGGATGAAAAAAGTCTGCGTTGTTCCCCTGAGCATTTGGCAATGCCCCAACGGTGTTCGGGTCCCTGTTCCTTGGCACCGTTCCTTTTGGGAACAACTATAGAATACCCGATAGATGTGAACAATTCGTGATAAAAAATTCAACATTTTGCAAAAAACGCCGCGCAATTTTCCATATTTCAAAGGCTGTGGCGGTTATTCTTCCTGTGCGGGGTGTAAATTTGCCCAGCAATACGCTATAATGGGGTTAGATTGCGGCAGCAGCCGCTGCCATGCAGGAGGGAAAACACCATTGGCAAACCGAATCAATTATGAGCGCGTAATGGAAGAAACCATCGCCGCATTAGAGCGCGATGGCCAGCGCCCGCAGCTGCTGCTGCACGCCTGCTGCGCGCCCTGTTCCAGCGCCACGTTGGAACGTCTGGCCGACCATTTTGACGTTACCATTTTATATTATAACCCCAACATTGCCCCACCGGAGGAATACCACCGCCGGGAAGCCGAACTGGAACGTTTTGTGCGCGATGCCGGGTACGCTGCCCGCGGCATCACGGTGGTGGAGCTGCCGTATGACCCGCAGGAATTTTACACTGTGGTAAAAGGGCTGGAAAACGAGCCGGAGCGCGGCGAGCGCTGCACCGTGTGTTACCGCATGCGGCTGGAACGCGCCGCCCAGTACGCCAGGGCACACGGCTTTAACTGGTTCACCACCACCCTTTCCATCTCCCCGGTCAAGGACCCTGTGCGGCTGAACACCATCGGCTGCGAACTGGCCCAACAGTACGGCCTGAACTACCTGCAAAGCGAGTTCCGCAAAAAGGACGGTTACAAGCGCAGCCTTGCTTTGAGCGCAGAATACGGCCTGTACCGGCAGGATTACTGCGGCTGCATTTTCAGCAAGCAGGAACGCGGCGTTTGATTGCAAGGAGAAATGTTTCATGCCAAAACATGTTTTAGTGGCTCTGCCATTGAGCGATGCCCAGCGCAGCGCCCTGCAGGCCAGCGTGCCGGAATATGAATTTATCTTTGCCCAAACCGAAACCGTTACCCTGGCCCAGGTGCTGGAGGCAGATATCATCATGGGCAATGTGCCGGTAGAGCTGATTTGCCAAAACCACCATCTGGAATGGTTCCAATCCAACTTTGCGGGACCGGATACCTATCTGGTGCCGGGCGTGCTGCCGGAGCAGTGCCTGGTGACCAACGCCACCGGCGCTTACGGGCTGGCCATCAGCGAGTGGATGCTGGGCTTGTGGCTGGGGCTGCAGAAGGATCTGTTTTTGTACCGGGACCGCCAGACGCAGCACAAGTGGGATGCCATCACCCGCCAGGTGCGGCCGGTGGCCGGGTCCCGCGTGTTATGCGTTGGCATGGGGGATATCGGTTCTAACTTTGCCATGCGCACCCATGCCCTTGGGGCCGAGGTTGTCGGCGTGCGGCGCAGCGTGCGCCCCAGTGCCCCCTGCCCCGATTACTGCCTGCGGGTGGTACCCCAAAGCGAACTGGACGCCGAGCTGCCGCAGGCGGACCTGGTTGCCCTGAGCCTGCCCGGCACGCCGGAAACGCTGCACATGTTTGATGCCGCCCGCCTGGCCCGCTGCAAGCAGGGGGCAATTCTGCTGAACGTGGGCCGTGGTTCCACGGTGGACTGCCTTGCCCTGGCCGATGCCGTACACAGCGGGCATTTGTTCGGTGCAGCGCTGGATGTGACTGACCCAGAGCCGCTGCCGTCAGACCACCCGCTGTGGAGCGAACCGAATGTGATCATCACGCCGCACATTTCCGGGCGTTTCAGCCTGGCCAAAACACTGGATAACATTGTAGAAATCTTTATCCATAACCTCAAGCTGTACGCTGCCGGGCAGCCGGTGGACAACCAGGTCAGCCGCACCACCCACTATGTCAGCGGCGGCAGTGGCGGCCAGCGGCTGGTGTGCGGCATGCCGTAAAGGTTCTTATTTTCAACCATTCTGCGCCAAAATATTGCATAACTCCTTTGGGTATTGTAGAATAGTGGTGTTCGCTGATTCTGCAACACACAGAGGAGTTTTTATGTTATACCAACTATTCTGGCTGTTTTTGGCCTTTTCGTTCCTGGGCTGGTGCCTGGAAGTTGCTGCCACCGCAGTGCGGCTGGGCCAGTACCGGGACCGCGGCGTGCTGCACGGGCCGCTGTGCCTGGTTTACGGCATTACCGGCTGCCTGATCACCATTGCCCTGCGGGAATTGAGCGGGGGGTGGTTCTTCCTGTTTTTGTTCAGCGCGCTGTATGCCACGGTGGTGGAATGGATTGCCGGGCATTTGCTGGAGCACTACAGCCACACCCGCTGGTGGGATTACTCTGACCGCAAATGGAACCTGGATGGGTACATCTGCCTTTCGGCTTCCGTCGTCTGGGGTGCCCTGGGCCTGGTAACCGTCAAGTGGCTGGTGCCGCTGCTGATGCGTTTGTACCAGCTGGTACCCGCCGGGCTTGCGCATGTTCTGTTGTGGATCTTTGCCATTTTGCTGGTCATTGATCTGCTGGGCACCGCGCTGACCCTGGGCGGCCTGCGCTACAAGCTGCCCAGAGTGGACGAGGTCAACAACCGCCTTGCCAACCTGACGCTGCGGATGGGGTTGTGGATTTTTGACCGCACCGAGCGCCGCATGCGCACCAAGGCCCCGCAGCTGGACCTGATACGCCCCAAGCGCACCAAAAGCACGGTGTTTGCTGCCGGGTGCAGCTTTTACAAAATCTTTTTGCTGTTTGTAATCGGCGCGTTCCTGGGCGACATCACCGAAACGATTTTCTGCCGCATTACCGCTGGGTATTGGATGAGCCGTTCCAGCCTGGTGTGGGGACCTTTCTCTATTGTTTGGGGCCTTGCCATTGCGCTGGTCACCCAGGTTTTGTACAAGTACAAAGACCGTTCGGCATTCTGGCTGTTCGGCATGGGCACCCTGTTGGGCGGTGCTTACGAGTATCTGTGCAGCGTGTTTACCGAAATCGTGTTCGGCGCGGTATTCTGGGATTACAGTGCCCTGCCGTTCAACCTGGGCGGGCGTATCAATCTGCTGTACTGCTTTTTCTGGGGGCTGGCCGCTGTGGCATGGTTCAAGGTGCTGTTCCCGCCGTTGGACCGCTTGATTGAAAGCCTGCCCCGCCGCGGCGGTACCATTTTGACCTGGTGCCTGGTGGTATTTATGGCAGTCAATATGATCGTCAGCTCCGCCGCGCTGATTCGTTATGACGCCCGTTTGGAGGGCGTTGCCGCCCAGACCAGCCTGGATACCCTGCTGGACGAGCATTTCGACGATTCCTATATGCAGCGGGTCTACCCCAAGCTGGTGCACATGAATTAAATCATTTTAGTCACAGATTGCCATAGATAAATAACAGGCCCACGCCGGGATGTTCTCCTGCGGCGCGGGCCTGTTGTTGTTTGGTGGTTGTTTTTTATGTGAGTAGTTTTGGAGTTGGTTCGGGGAATTTGCTCACAAGTTGAATCGTGGGGATACATGTGAAACGTTTGATACAACCCGTCACCCGGGACGATGCGAGCATCGTCCTCTACCTAACTCCTACTCGTGTTCCGCCCAATCGCGGCTTCGGCCCACGGCTTTGTGCCAGCCAGCCAGCAGCTTTTCGCGTTCCGGAGCTTCCATGTTGGGAGTAAAGGTCATGTTGCAGTGCCACAGGCTGCGGATTTCCCCACGGTCTTTCCACACGCCGGTGGCAAGGCCCGCCAGGTAGGCAGCGCCAAGGGCCGTTGTTTCGCGGATGGCCGGGCGCAGCACGGTTTTGTTCAGGATGTCCGCCTGGAACTGCATCAAAAACTGGTCGCGGGAAGCACCGCCATCCACTTTCAGGGCGGTGATGGGCTGGCCCACATCCAACTCCATCGCGTGCACCAGGTCATAGCTCTGATAAGCGATGGACTCCTCCGCCGCGCGGATGATATGGTTCTGGGTGGTGCCGCGGGTAATGCCCACAATGGCCCCGCGGGCGTACATATCCCAGTAGGGTGCGCCCAATCCGGTAAAGGCCGGAACAATATACACCCCGCCGTTATCCGGCACCTTCTGGGCGTAATACTCCGAATCCCGGCTTTCTTGGATCATGCGCAGGCCATCGCGCACCCACTGGATGACCGCCCCGCCCACAAACACACTGCCCTCCAGCGCATACTCCACCTTGCCGTTCAGGCTGATGGCAATGGTGGTCAGCAGGCCATTTTTGCTGCGGCAGATGGTATCGCCGGTGTTCATCAGCAAAAAGCAGCCGGTACCATAGGTGTTTTTGGCTTCGCCTTTGGAAAAACAGCCCTGGCCAAACAGTGCGGCCTGCTGGTCGCCCGCAATACCGGCCACCGGCACCTGTACGCCGCACAGGTCGGTGTAACCGTAAATCTCGCTGGAATCCGTCACACGCGGCAGCATGGCGCGGGGGATATCCAGCGCGTTCAGCAGTGTATCATCCCAGTCCAGCTTGTGGATATTATACAGCATGGTGCGGCTGGCGTTGGTTCGGTCCGTTACATGCACCTTGCCGCCGGTCAGCTTCCACACCAGCCAGCTGTCCACCGTGCCAAACAGAATTTCTCCCGCCTGTGCGCGCTCCCGTGCGCCCGGCACATGGTCCAGAATCCACTTGATTTTGGTTGCGGAAAAGTAGGCATCCGGCACAAGGCCGGTATTCTCTTTGATATACTCTGCCATGCCCGGCTGGCTGAGCAGCTCATCCACCAACGGTGCAGTGCGGCGGCATTGCCACACAATGGCGTTATAAATGGGGCGGCCGGTCGCTTTTTCCCACAAAATCGTGGTTTCGCGCTGGTTGGTAATGCCGATGGCGGCAATATCATGCGCATCCACGCCGCTTTGGGCTACCACCTCGTTCATCACGCCATACTGGCTGGACCATATCTCCATGGGGTCGTGCTCCACCCAGCCCTGCTGGGGGTATAGCTGCTCAAATTCGCGCTGGCGCACGGCAATAATATTCTGCTCATTATCAAACAGGATTGCCCGGCTGCTGGTGGTACCCTGATCCAGCGCAAGAACATATCTGCTCATCTTCAACCTCCCTGTTGATGGGTAACGGGGCTAAGGCAATACCGCACAATTCTAAGTGCCGATACGGCGAGCGAGGTGCGGCAGCTG
>ERZ772991.1622-NODE-1622-length-18782-cov-2.642922_pt1 | contig 18782 bp, 18 predicted proteins | sample MGYA00511128_ERZ772991 | MGnify/ENA primary metagenome ERZ772991 (study PRJEB29015, sample SAMEA2737655) | human gut metagenome | biome: human gut; feature: human-associated habitat; material: faeces | place: China | collected 2012 ... | reverse complement strand
GTTCCCCAGGCAGATGTGATCATACGAAATCCTACCCATGTGGCCATTGCTTTAAAATATGATCCTGATCATGACAATGCTCCGGTAGTACTTGCCAAGGGATTAGATGAACTGGCGTTAAGAATCGTAAAGGTGGGGGAAGAAAACAATGTTTATACCATTGAAAATAAACCACTTGCACGGGCTATGTACAATTCCTGTGAACTGGACAGGCCGATCCCATCAGAATTTTATACAGCAGTGGCGGAAATCCTGGTATATCTGTATAAACAGGATAACGGGAAAAATAAAGATAAAAAATAATAGTTGGAGATTAATGGACGAATGAAACGGTTATTGAGTTACTCAGTGGTTATGTTTGTGATCACGATCATATTGCTTTTGATCATTCCCCTTCCGGCGGGACTGGTGGATGTGGCGATCATATTGAATATGTCACTTTCCATGATGATCCTGGTAATAACCATGACCATTCGGGAGCCACTGGAATTCTCCATATTTCCCTCGCTTTTGCTTATTACCACGCTGTTCCGTCTGGGTATCAATGTTTCAACCACGAGAAATATCCTTTCTCAGGGAGGTTCATCAGGCCGTGTCATTGCTGCCTTTGGTGATTTCGTTTTAAGAGGAAACGTAGTAGTAGGTCTGATCATCTTCCTGATCATCGTGTTGATGCAGTTTATTGTTATCACAAAAGGTGCAGAACGAGTGGCAGAGGTGGCAGCCAGATTTAATCTGGATGCCATGCCGGGAAAACAGATGGCTATTGATGCAGACCTTAGTTCTGGCCTGATCAATGAAACACAGGCAAGGGAACGGCGTGCCAAGGTTCAGAGAGAAGCAGATTTTTATGGCGCAATGGATGGTGCGACTAAGATCGTAAAGGGTGATGCAGTTATGTCACTTATCACAACTGCCATCAATCTGATCGGCGGCAGCATCATCGGTATTGTACAGTCCGGCAGCAGCATCTCAGCCGTGCTGAGTACCTATTCCATTGCGACAGTAGGTGATGGTCTGGTATCCCAGATACCGGCTCTTCTTATTTCTACTGCAACAGGAATGATCGTTACAAGAGCTGTTTCAGAAGGCAGCTTAAATGAAGATGTATCAAAGCAGTTTCTGGCCCAGCCTCATGCTATGATCGTTAGTGGTGCAGCAGTGGCGGTTATGGCTGTGATACCTGGAATGCCGGCAGTAAGGACTCTGGTTGTGGCTGCATGTCTTATGGGAAGCGGATTTTATCTTTCCGGAAAGATAAAAAAAGAGCCACAGGCATTGTCACAAATGGCAATGGCTCCTTCTACCCAGCTTCAAGATTCCCCACAGGCTCAGGCAGCTGCTGCAAAAGAGGAAGTAAGTGAGGAAGAATATTTTAAAGATGTAAATAATGTATACAGCCTTCTTACACTGGAGCCAGTGGAGATCGAGTTTGGTTATAGTCTGATCCCTCTGGCAGATGAGTCAGTAGGCGGAAGGCTGATCAGCAGGATCGTTATATTCCGCCGCCAATATGCCCAGGATATGGGATTTGTGATCCCATCCATCCGGCTCCGGGACAGTTCTTCCCTGGGACCAAGTCAGTATAGTATCCGCATAAAAGGAGAAGAAGTTGCAGGAGGAGAGATCCTGATTGATTATTTCCTTGCTCTGGAACCAGAGGAGGTGGAAGAAGAAATCGAAGGTATTGAGGCCATTGAACCGGCATACGGTATACCCAGCAGGTGGATCAAGCCTGAAAACAGAGATCGGGCTGAATTATATGGTTATACGGTCATTGATCCTCTGTCTGTATTGCTCATGCATCTTTCAGAAGTCATCCGGCAGCATTCATACGAACTGCTTACAAGACAGGAAGTGGTAAGGCTTACGGAAAATTTGAAAAAAACAGCTCCTGAACTGGTGGAAGAGGCAATACCACAGATGATCAGCTACAGTTATTTCCAGAGAGTTCTTACAAACCTTCTAAAAGAAGGAATCCCGATCCGCGACCTGGAGACCATTGTAGAGAATCTGATGCAGACAGCCTCAGAAACAGGTCTTCCTCCAAGAGAGCTGGACCAGACAGTAGAAAAGATCAGGACAGCTCTTAAACGTACCATTACCCGCATGTACTGTACAGATGGATGCATGAAGGTCATCACACTGGATGCCCAGCTGGAACGGGAAATGGTCGCATCCTTGTCAAAAGGGGAAAATGGCTTATATCTGGCATTAAACCCGGAAATGCTCCAGCATGTCATCCGGCAGCTGGCAGAGCAGATAAAAAAGTTCAGTGGTTTATCACAGAATCCGGTGATCCTGACTTCACAGGTTATGAGGATCCATTTTTACCATCTGGTAGAACCCTTTTATCCTAATATCAGGGTGCTTTCATTTAATGAGATCGCAAATAATGTGCAGATCCAGTCAATTGGAAATATAAGTACAATGAAAAAAGGATCATAAGTGTACGGTCAAATGATATAAACAGCAGATAACAGGAGTGAGTAAAGTTATGGAAGATAAGCAGGAAAAGGCAGAGAAGGAGTTATTTGCGCTTTATAAAAAAACGAAAGATCCGGAAATAAAGAAAGAGATCACAATGCAGTATCTGTACATAGCCAGAACCACGGCAACGAAACTATATGATCTTTATTCTACCACCATGCAGATGGAAGATGCAGTGAATGAAGGTGTGGTGGCGATCATAAAAGGGATCGATATGTATGATCCGGATAAAAACATTAAGTTTTCCACTTACATTACAACGCGGGTAAGAGGAGCAATGCTGGATTATGTAAGAAAACAGGAGTGGATGCCCCGGGGATTTTACAAGCAGTTGGGTATTATAGAATCTGCATGCGAGGACATGAAGCTGGAATTAGGAAGAACACCAACAGTTGATGAACTGGCAAAGCATCTTGGAATAGAAAAAAAACGCTGCCAGAGGATCATTTCCATGAAAAACAGGAGAAATATCCAGTCTCTTGATTTTTTATTGGAAAACCAGAATACATCCAATGGACTCCAGATCACAAACAACGATACCCAGGTACAGCCTGAGGAGGCATGCTTGTGGGAAGAGGATATGCGGGTGCTGGCAGAAGGCATAGCCCAGCTAAATGAAAAAGAGCAGAAGACGCTGGCATTACATTATATGGAAGGACTGAAAATAGAACAGGTAGGCCGGGTCATAGGTGTCAGCCAGCCCAGAGCATCCCAGATCCACACGATCGCCTTGCGTAAGCTGCGCCATTTTATAGAAACAAAAAATGGAAAGGGGATAAAGTCAGATGTATCAGGGATTTTATAATCTGGCGTCAGGCATGCTGACCCAGAGCAGAAACTTAAATACCATCAGCAATAATATGGTGAATATCCAGACTCCTGGATATAAAAACGAAACAATGGTAAGCAGTACTTTCAAAGAAGAAATGCTTTATCGTACAGGACAGTATAGCAAAGAAAATCCAACCCAGCTGGCAACTGTTTCAAAAATAAAGACAGCAAAGCAGGTTTATACCAATTATGACCAGGGCGGTCTGGAACAGACAGATGGGATCTATGACTTTGCCTTAAATGGAAATGGCTTTTTCTGCATCCAGACATCACAGGGCATCCGGTATACAAGGAATGGTTCATTTTCAGTAGATAAAGATGGATATCTGGTTTTAAACCAGGCAGGAAGAGTCTTAAATAAAGAAGGGCAGCCTGTCCAGATCAAAAATGAGAACTTTACAGTTGATTCCAAAGGACACATTACTGCTGCTATTACAAATCAGTCTGATGGTGAAGAAAGCGGCAGCCAGGAAGTTACCATAGAGGATTATGGAACTTTGAAAGTAGTGGATTTTCCAGATCAGGGGCAGCTTCATGCAGAGGATAATGGACTTTTCTCTACTGCACAGGCAGAAACAACGCCTGCAGATACAACTGTTCAATGGAAAATGCTGGAAAAATCCAATGTAGACATGGTGGAGCAGATGACAGCTATGATGTCATCCCAGAGAGCGCTTCAAAGCGCAGCCCAGTCACTGAAAATGTATGATCAGATCATGAGTAAGTCTGTGTCAGATGTCGGTAAGCTGTAAGGAGGATAAAGAAATGAATATGTCATTTTATACAGGAGCAGCAGGAGCCGGACAGTTTACAAAAAAACTGTCAGTTGTATCCAATAACCTGGCCAATATCAACAATACAGGCTTTAAACCTAAAACAGCGGCTTTTTCTGAACTGATCCACTATAATCTTAATGATTCTGAAAATGCCCAGACAGAGCTGCAGACAGGTTCAGGAGCCAGAGTGGAGCGTACCTGGACGGATTTTAGTACAGCCGGTGCTACTCAGACCGGAAAAGAATATGATTATGCAATTATGGAGCCTAATGCATTTTTTATGATACAGGATCCTGCATCAGGTGAGATCACCTATACAAGAAACGGCCATTTTCACAGGGGAGAAAGGGAAGATGGCTTTTATCTTACAACAGAAGATGGAAAGCTGGTGCTGGACCAGAACCGGCAGCCTCTTAAGCTGGAAGTAACAGATGTAGAAAAGCTGCAGGAGGAATCAGAGTCAGAAGACGATGACTACGATACAGATGATACAGACAGCACAGAGGATGATACTGACCTTCCTAAGGTAAGTGTATACACATTTTCAAATCCCAGCCGTCTCTTAAGCGTAGGAGATAATGAATATAAAGCACAGGATGGAATGGAAGCTTCTTTAAAATCAGATGCGGTCCTGCAAAAAGGGGCACTGGAGAATTCAGGCACCGATATGGCAAAAGAAATGGTCCATGTGATCGAATGCCAGAGAGCCTTTTCTTATGCTGTAAAAATGATCACTACATCAGATGATATAGAGGGAACGATCAATTCACTGAGAGGATAAGGTAAAAAATGGAAATAAAGCGATATGAAGATATGGACCTGCAGGCTCTGGATGTAATGCGGGAGATCGGCAGTATCGGTACTAGTCATGCAGCAACTGCTCTTTCCAAGCTTCTGCAGAAAGAAGTCCGGATCTCGATCCCATCTGTGAATATCCTTGGATACAATGATGCCATGAACCGGATCGGTGATGCGGAGGAGCTTGTTGCAGCAGCCCTTGTAAAAATGTCAGGTGATATTGAGGGGTTGATGCTGTTCCTTTTCGACCTGGATTTTGCAAATGAGGTATTGGAAAAACTGCTTGGAAGCCGTTATAAGTCCTTTCTGGATATGGACGAAATGGCCAGATCAGCACTGGTAGAAGTAGGAAACATCATTATCTGTTCTTATATAAATGCTTTTTCACAACTTGTAAATGTAGAGGTGGAACTGTCTGTTCCAAGTGCTACCATCAACATGCTGGGTGGGATCTTAATGGTACCTATTGCTGAGTATGGATATGAAACAGATAAACTGATGTATTGCAATGCAGATTTTGTGATCGGCGGAAAAGCACTTTCTGACTGGCTGCTCATGCTGCCGGATATTCGTTCTCTAAACGATATTTTAGAGAGGTTGGGAGTTTCATAATGATCGGAGGCACAGAATTAAAAGTAGGAATCGGTGATATGAAGTTTTCACGAGGGGAAGGAAGGATCATAACCTATGCTTTGGGTTCCTGTATCGGGATAACCTTTTATGATCCGGTTACCCGTCTGGGAGCACTTCTGCACATCATGCTTCCGGCACAGTTTGAAGGAAAGGATTCCAATCCATTTAAATTTGCAGACAGCGGCATCAGGGAAACCCTCAGAAAGCTGAAAATATTCGGTATGGTAAAAAGCCGGATGGTAGTTAAGATCGCAGGGGGAGCCAAGATGTTTGAGATCAGCGGAAACAGCAGCTTTGGAAATATCGGGCAGAGAAATGCAGAAAGTGTAAAAAAAGTCATGGCCCAGGAAGGAATCTGTATCGCAGCAGAGGATACAGGAGGAAATTATGCCCGTACCATGCTTTTAGATCTTGCAACAGGCGATGTGATCGTGCGTACAGTGGGACGACCGGAACGCCATCTATAGCCAGGGCTTTCATTTATGGTGGTGTCACCATCTGTGACATGCCTGTTTACAGAAAAAAGGAGAGAAGATCATGGTCAAAAATGAAAAAGAAGGGATTCTTTTAGAATCAGGAACAAACGAGATCGAAGTAATGAAATTCACAGTTATGGGTGAATTTTATGGCATTAATGTGGCAAAAGTCCAGGAGATCATCATGAGTGAAAAGGTAAAACCGATGCCTCATGCAAACCCGGCAGTAGAAGGCATCTTTAAACCAAGGGATGAGCTGATCACAGTGATCAACCTGGCAAAATATCTTACAGGAAATGATCGGGAAAATGGGCCAAGAGATTTGTTTATTGTAACAAATTTTAATAAAATGACGGTCGCTTTCCGGGTAGACAGTATCGAAGGTATCAGCAGGATTTCATGGAAAGATATACAGAAGCCAGATAAGACCATTGCAAATGGAGATGACAGTGTTGCTACCGGTATTGCCCAGTGCGGAAAAGAGCTGGTGATCATCCTGGATTTTGAAAAGATCGTGGCAGAGATCGCACCGGAAACAACTATACAGGTGACAGATGTAGATAAGATGGGAGACCGCCCTATCTGCAACAGTCCTATTGTGATCGCGGAAGATTCCATTCTTTTAAGTAAAATGATCGATGATTCCCTGGAAAGGGCCGGATTTACCAATGTAAAGAATTTTTCCAATGGCCAGGAGGCATGGGATTACCTTTCACAAATACATAATGATTCTGATCTGTATGATAAGGTCAATCTGGTCATTACAGATATCGAAATGCCGGAAATGGATGGCCACAGGCTTACAAAGCTGATCAAGGATGACGAACATTTAAAGAAGATCCCGGTTATCATCTTCTCTTCCCTGATCAATGAGCAGATGAGGCAGAAGGGGAAAGAATTAGGTGCAGACGAACAGCTTTCCAAGCCGGAGATCGGGCATCTGATCACAGTAATGGATGAACTGCTTGCCCGTTTTAAAAAACAGTACAGTCAGCAGTAAGGAGGACTCTAAGGATGGAAAAATATGTATTAACACAGGATCTTGTAACAGGAAATGAACTGATCGACAGTGAGCACAGGAAGATTTTTGACGAAGTCAATACCCTTCTGGATGCATGCTCAAAGGGAAAGGGAAGAGAAAATCTTTCAAGTCTGGGAGAATTTCTTGTTGAATATGTAACGAAACACTTTTCAGATGAGGAGGATCTCCAGAAGCAGTCAAAATATCCGGAATATACAGAACATCATAAATTTCATGAATGGTATAAACAGAAACTGGGGGATGCCATTATAAAACTGGAGCAGGAAGGTCCGACGATCAATTCCCTGGGCGAGATCAACTATATGGTAAGCGTGCTGGTTAAGCATATCCGGGAAACAGACCGCAAGCTGGCCCAGTGGATCCAGAATGGAGCCAAAAATGAAGTTACAGCTTCTAAAGCGGCAACAGGATCAGCTGTATCAGGGAAAACTTCCTATATGGATACCGTTACAAAAGATGAAAGTACAGAAAATCTGGATATCCGTCAGATCCTGGATATAAAAGAACTTCAGCGGATCCAGGATCTGTTTTTAACGGTCACAGGCATGACAGCAGCAGTAGTGGATATGAAAGGAAAATACATTACGAGAGGAAACTCCTTTACCAGCTTTTACAGCAGGTATACCAATGGAAAACATAATGAGCTGCGAGAGTTTACCCAGGATCTTACAGTAGGAGGATTCCGTGCAGGTACAGTGATCGGAGGTATCGTCCTTGGAGATTATCCGGGTGATTCAGCCCCGAGCCAGGAAGTAGTAAGTGCCGGTGGACAGCTTTTAGCTGAGATGCTGAATCTGTGGGCTAATGCCCTTTATTACCGGAAGAGCAATGCAGACAGCGTAGAAGCATTTGCAAAAGAGGAAAAGAAAGTACGGGATGCAGTAGGACAGATCAAATATAAGGCAAAAGGACTGGAGCAGACAGCCACAATGGAAAAAATGCTTTCCCTGAATGCAGCCATTGAAGCAGGCCGTGCCGGAAAAGCAGGTGTAGGCTTTGGTGTTGTAGCAGATGAGATCGGACGTATGGCAAATGAGTCAGCAGCTGTATATCAGGAGATCCAGGAACTGGTAAAACAGGTAGAGGAATCCATGGAACGCCTTGGAGAATAATACAGGGAGATCTTTCAGAAAATATTGTATGCAGAAGAGAGGATAAAAGGAGATACATAAATGGTCATTACGGTTTCAAATCAAAAAGGCGGTGTGGGAAAGACCACAACATCAGCAGCGCTGGCTGCAGGATTTTCGATGGCAGGTAAAAAGGTTCTGTGTATAGACCTGGATCCCCAGGGAAATCTTGGATTCTGCCTTGGTCTGGATACCGAAGGAGGATCTACTATACTGGATGTATTAAAAGGAGATATATCCATACAAAAGGCTATCAGCCGCACAGAAGGGATCGATATCCTTCCTTCTGATATTACATTAAGCAGCAGTGGTCTGGAGTATAATCCGGGAGAAGAAAAAGAATCTATTTTAAAAAATGTTTTAAAGCCGGTAATGGATTTTTATGACTATATTGTGATCGATACACCCCCTGCCTTAAATCTTCTCACAGTTAACGCATATGCAGTTTCTGATTATCTTATTATACCAATGGCATCGGATATCCTCAGTCTGGTTGGTCTGTCACAGTTAAAGGAAACAGTAGAATCTGTCCGCATACAGATCAATCCCGGCCTTAAGATCATGGGTATCCTGCTAAACCGCTTTAATCCAAGAACATGTCTTTGCAGGGATGTATTGGAAATGGCCGGGCAGCTGGCCGCGCAGCTGGAAACCCGGGTATTTGACACAAAAATAAGGTCCGGAGTGGCTATTGCAGAAGCACCGGCCCATGGAGAAAGTATTTTTGAGTACAGTCCGAGAGCATCAGCTGTAAAGGACTATGGAAAGTTTTTAGATGAGGTAGAAAAGATCATAGGTTTCAGGGAGAAATAATATGGCAAAAAAAACAAATAAAACCTCACATGTGCTGAACCTCATCACAGGTTCACAGCCGCCAGTTGCGTCTTCTGGCGAAACACAGCCGTCTTCTTCAGCTTCCGGTGAAACACAGCAGGAAGGATCAGCTGCTGAAGAACCGGTAAGAGTGCCTTCCGCTAATGTGACTGTAGTTGATCCAAGAGAAGAAGGAAAGCTGGCAGAAGAGATCCAGAAGAATCTGATCCAGGAGCTGGAAAAAGAACAGACAGAAGAGCAGGCAGAACAGCCCGGGGAGCAGGAAGAACAGTCGGAAGAACAGACAGTAGAACAGTCGGAAGAACAGTCAGAAGAACAGACAGAAGAACAGACAGAGCAGCCCAAAACAAACGCAGGGACACCTGTACAGAAAGAACCGGAACAACAGGAAGAGCAGAAGCAGGAAGATGGTCCAAGTTACCGGGTCGTAAATATCATGGAGGAGATCCTTACTCCGGAACTGATCCTTGACGCACTGAAAAGCAATGATACCTGTACCTGCAGCCGCTGTCAGGCAGATGTGAAGGCGCTGATGCTTACCAGGCTGCCGCCCAAATATATTGTAGCAGATAATACGACAGTCCCGATGCTGTTAACCTTTTACCGCAATAAATTCCGTGTGGCTGTTTTAAGTCAGTCCATGAGAGCCTGTATGGAAGTAAAAGAACATCCACGCCATATCTTATAAATTTTCATGCTGCGCCGAAATATGTATATAGAATCTATAGGATCACAGGGATAAAGTATACAGAAGCGGCGCATTTTATGTACTCCGCGACATCACATGACTGAAAGGAGCAGCAGATATGTCAAGTGTATCAAGTACAAGCAGCAGTCTTGGAAATACAGCTTTAAGAGGATTTGGTGGTTTAGCTTCCGGTATTGACAGGGATGCACTGATCGAACAGATGACAGCAAGAACAACATCCAAGATCACATCCAAGAAACAGGCTATGACCAAACTGGAATGGAAGCGGGATGCATATCGTTCTATCAGCAATAAGATCATAGATCTTCAGGACAATTACCTTAGCTATTCAGCAACAAAGAGCTTAAAAAACAGTGATTTCTTTGCAAAAAACCAGGTCAGTGTACAGGGAGATCCTGACTATACAAAATATATATCAGCGACAGGAAACGCAGACACTGCATCCAGAGTATCAGTTCTGGGAGTAAACAGATTAGCAACATCTGCCACATTGACCTCCGACGCAAAGCAAACAGATTCATCTATTACCTTAGGCGGCATCAGCGAGTCTGATTTTAGCAATAAAGAAATAAAGACCTCCAATCTTTCCGGAACGAAGCTGACATTTGGAACCTACAGTATTACAGATAAGCAGTTTACAACGGAAGCAACCTTTACGTTCCCCACCAGTTATGAAAAAAAGCTGGACAATGGAAAAACAGAGACAGTTACCATTGATTATACGGCTAGTTCTGACAAGATAGTAGAACAGCTGAATGAAGCCCTTGATTCCCAGGGATTTCTCGGAAAAGATGGAAAGAGCGGCATTAAATTTACACTGAATGGTGATAAGATCCAGATCAGTCAGACAGACAGTATTACCGATAAAGGAAAAAGCTGTGTGATCAGGGAAACATCATCTGCTTTAAAGAGTCTTGGCTTTAATTCCGGCAAGATGAATCAGGATGATATAGATAACGGCATTTCACTTGATGAATTTAACGGCCATACATCTTCATTGGAGACTGCAGCTATAACAAAGCAGCCCCTTTCCGGCTATCTTAAGGGAAAATCAATTTCTGTTTCTTATGGCGGACAGACAAAGAATATTGAACTGATCGGCGATAAGGAAGAGATAAAAGATTTTAAAGCTTTTAAGGATAGCTTACAGAATAAGCTGGATAAAGCCTTCGGTTCAGGAAAGGTTACTGTAGGTAAGGATGGCAGCCTGACGTTTACTGCAACAGACAGAACTGCAAAAGACAGCACTGCAACAGACAGCACTGCAAAAGACAACAAACAGACATTACAGATATCCGCAGACTCAAAGGAACTCCAGAATGCTCTGGGTATCACATCTACCCAGTCAAACAAGATCAGTACAGGAAGCAGCCTGTGGGAGAACAGGGGCAAGCTGGGACTGGAAAAGTACAAGACAAAAGAAGACTTAAACAATGCATTAGAGAACTTTACAGTCAATGGTACAAAAATAGAAGGCATTACTGCTGATACTACAGTTAGCGAACTGCTTACTGCGATCAATAATAATAAAGATGCGGGAGTAACTGCCACCTATCTGGGCAGTGAAAATAAATTTGTTCTTTCTTCCAATGAAAAAGGTGAGGGCCGTAAAATCACCCTTGGTCCAGATCCAGACAATCCAAACAATAAAAAAGATGATGCAGCAAATCTCATTTTCGGCGGGGTAAGCCAAGATGGCACAGACGGTGAGATGAGTATTCTCTATAATGGTGTACAGACCACCATTACCAGCAGCAGCAATACCTTCTCCATTGACGGTCTGGATATTAGAGCCACTAATACATTTAATACAGGCTCTGCCACTGCTGAAGGAGGCGTCAGCTTTACTGCTTCAGCAGATACAGAAAAGGTGACAGAGACTGTAAAGAAATTCATTGAAGCTTATAATGCCATGATCGATGAGGTCCGCACCCAGGCAACAACCAAGCCGGACAGTAATTATAAGCCTCTGACAGATGACCAGAAAAATGAAATGAATGAAACCTCCATTAAAAACTGGGAGGATAAGGCAAAAGAGGGTATTCTGTACAACAGCAGCGCTTTAAAAGATCTGGACAATGCTACCCAGGGCATTTTCTCTTCAATGATGATAAACGGTGTTTCTTATGACGATCTTGAAAAGATCGGAATTTCCTTCTCAGATGATTACACAGCAGGTGGAAAGATCGTATTTGATGAAGAAAAGTTTAAAACTGCCATGAACAGTGATCCGGAAAAGGTATCAGACCTGTTCACAGGCACGCATGGTATTGTAAACACCATAGACAGTACTCTTTCTACTTATGCCACCAGATATGCAAGCAGGAATGGAAATTCCTATGGTGTGCTTATTGAAGAGGCAGGATCTGAAAAACTAAGCCTGACCCTGACTAACAACAGTATTTATAAAGAATTAAAGGATATGCAGGAAACCATCACAAACCTGCAGTCCCAGCTGTCAACTGAGCAGGACCGTTATATCAGCCAGTTTACGCAGATGGAAAGGCTGATCAATCAGATGAATTCACAGTCCAGCTACCTGTCACAGTTAGGTGGCTGATGGGGGTAAGAAAGCATGTATGAAAAGTTTAAGCAGTACAAGGAAAGTACGATCTATTCTATGAGCAATCTGGAGTTGTTGCTTTTATTGTATGATGAAGCAGTGAAGCGTCTGAAAATGGCACAAATCGCACTTGAGGATAAAAAATATGAGACTTTTGAAGAATGTCTCGAAAGAACAGGACGGATCGTCCGGTATTTAATACAGATACTGGATATGCAGTATCCCATCAGCAAGGATCTGAAACGTATCTATGAGTACCTGATCTATGATATCAGCCGTGTTAAAGCAGGAAGGGAACGCAGGGCAGAAGAGATTCCAAGGATCAGCCACATACTTTCTGAATTAAGAGATGCATTTAACCAGGCAGGAAAGATTTCCGGCGATCAGCATATTGTGAGAGAACGAAGTGTTTTCGGTTAAAGGAGAATATATGAGCGCAGACTTGGAAACAATTTTGATATATCTTCAAAGGAGATATAATATATTAAGAGAAGTTTGTAGTCTGACGGAAGAACTGGCGGAGGCAGTGGAGCGCGGCGACACAGTCTCCGCTTCTCTTCTTTTAGATATGAGGGGAGAACAGCTGCAGCGCCATGCAGACTGTGAAGAACAGATCATCCTGCAGACTGCGGGAAACAGCCTTCAGGACCGGTATCTACGAGATCTGGCTAAAGGTCCATTAATGAATGTAAAAAGCTGTTTTAAAGGAAAGACAGAGCAGGAAAAAATGCTGGAGAAGCGTATTGAGGATCTGCGTTGCCGCACAGAAAAGCTTTTAGATAAGATACGCAGGATCGATGGGGGACTTAACAGAAGAATATCAAAAAACAGGTGAAGTTAAATGGAAAATCAAAACTTTTATGAAGGCCGCATACTGGTAAATATGGCTGCATCTGTTATGCGCCAGGATGATTTAAAGCCGCTTCATGGAAATCTGGACTGGGAAAGGCTGTTCCGGGTTGCAGATTATAACAAAATTTCAAACCTGATCTATCTTGCAATCCTTGGAAATAATGAAAAAATGCCGGAACGGTGGAAAACACGCTTTTATGAGCGCTACAGCGATATTCTGAAATTCAACGAAAGCTGCACAGAAGGAGAACGGGAGATACTGGTCCTTCTGGAATTAAAAAAAATCCCGGTACTCGTCCTTTCCTCCAGCAGCCGCAGACAGCTGTATCCAAGAGAGGAAATGGCGGGGGAAAGCTCTCTGAAGCTTTTTTTTCTTGACCCGGAAGATTATCTTTTTGCAAAAGGCTATCTGGTCAATATAGGCTACGAAACGGATACGCTCTATCCGGGAGTGGGTGAAAAGATGCGTATACCAGGCCGCTTTTCTGTGGAGATCTATCATACCTTTCCTTTTAAAACCCAGGTATACCAGAGGGGGATGGAAAAGCTGCTCCAGCGTGCTTTCCTGAAAGAAAATGGTAACTACATTTATGAATGGAATGCCATAGACCAGCTAGTCTATCTGATGATCCAGTCTGCTTACCTATATGTAACAGGACATCTGCAGATACGCCATCTGACAGACTTATATGTATTTTACAGAAAAGCAGCAGAAGAAGACCAGTTTCAGGAGCTTGAGAACCGGCTAAAGGAATTTAAAGTAAATATACTGGCGCAGAAGCTTCTGCATTTAAGCTATATGTGGTTTGGAACACGGGAAGAATGTGCCAGCATGGAGACAGAGGAAGAAGAACTCCAGGTATTTGATATACTGGAGAAAAATGTATTCTACGGCATGACAGGGAAATTTGGGCCGGAAACAGATGAACAGGCGCTGGATCTTAGATCAGACATATTAAAAGAAGAAGAGCGGGAAAACCGCATGGAAAAAAGAGCATTATTTTACCGGCGTCTGAGAGAGTTTTTTTCTCTCGTACGCCGGCAGCTGAAAGAGCTATATGATATTTTGTATAGCAGATAAGAGTCATTTTATCAGTATTCACCCGTTTGCGGGTCATTAAGCTTATGGTCTATTTCTTCATATAAGAATTCAGTCCTTTTTCAATAGAGCGCAGTGAATCTGTATCAGATAATAAGGCATCCAGGTTGCTGCGTTCTGCTTCTGTCAATTCTTCCCGCAAAATAGAAATATGCTTCGGGGCATTTATAGCCAGGCTGACAGATCCATTGTCGCAGTCAAGTACAGTGATGCGTATGTCATTCCCGATCAGGATACTGTCATTTTTTTTACGTTTCAGTATCAGCATGGCTATTTATCTCCTTTTTAGTGTCCTGTTCCTTTATCTCTTTACCAAGAAGAGAACGTAAGGTATGGCGGTAATCATAGTCAGCGTTGGATAAGATCACCTGGATCCCTTTGCGGGTATCCGGATTAATGGCAAGAGGACATTTCAAGTTGACGGTTCCATCCAGATAATCCTTCTTTACAGCACATATGACATAATAGGATAATTCATCACTGGAATTTACTTCCAGAAAGGATAATTCTTCCGGTAGAAGAACCGGTGAATAAGAAGGAAAGAGTGCTGCTGCATCGATGAGAAAAAAGGCTACATAAGGTTCGTCTACAGACTGCAATATCAGCAGGGAACTGTCATCTTCCTCCATAGAGAGGGGAAGATAGTCATGGTACTGGGAAAAACCAAATAAACCATCTGGAAATACAACCAGTTCATCTTTTGTATAATCAATTTCGCCGTAATATTTTGTATCAATCTTCATGATTGCATAAGCCTCCGGGGGTCAGTTTTTATATGGTAACATTAAGAGCAGGGGAATCCGGCTCTTTTTTTGGTGGAACATAATTGGGGGTGCCGGTATACACAAACTCTACTTTTGGATAAGAGGTTATGATGGTCATTTCCAGGGCTGGTACGTATTCCAGATTGCCAGATGCCACACGAAATTCAAATTCACCTCTCTGAAGGGTATACAGCCCATTATTGTCAGGGCTGCCAGAAAATGGATCACAAAAGCTGTTTCCTGATCCAGAGACGTTTGCTGTGCCATGTACTCTTTGGACAGTATCCCGGAGATCAAAAGCTTGTCTGATATCCTGGATACAGGTCATGCTTTCCGGAGAACTGATCCCGTAATTTTGAGCCTGACGTACTTTCAGGCGGTATTGGGAAATCGCCTGATGCTGTCTTGCTGCCAGCTGGTCCTTTGAAACCAGACTGGCATTTTGACGGAAACGGACAGATTCAAAAGGTTTAAAATTTGCTTCAATCACAGGTTTCATACATTTTCACCTTCTTCAGACCTGAAAATAGAAAGTTATTTTTTGCTTGTTTTTTGTAAACAATGTACCGGTATCATTTTATAAAATCAAAAAGAGATGACTGCATCAGGTTTGACCCCATTTTTAAAGCAGCAGAATAGGAGTACTGGTAAGAGAACATTTCTGTAATGGCCTCATAAGGATCAGCTCCGAGAATGACTTTGTATTCCTCTGTCAGGTTGTCGCTTAAAGTATCAAGACGGGTTTTTGTAGTTTCTACCAGGGAATATTTATTGCCAAGGTCGCTGTAAATGGTGCTGATGGTATGCTCTGTATTAGCTGCATCTTTAAGTACACTGCCCATAGTATCTGTAAATTGATCAACGGTCGTAGTATCATTGATATAATTATCACAGGCCATAACCGAACGGCTGAGAAGTGCCACAGGAGTGGTTTCCAGGGCAGCTTTGACCGCTTTCTTTGCATCCGCATCAGACATGGCATTTAAGGAATCTGAAGTAAGCCCCGTAAGCATATTCAGTCCTCCGGTATAGGTATCTAAAAGAGACTGGCGGTTGGAAATATCGCCATAACCGATATCTACCCGGCCTTGTTCTCTCATAGCTGTCACAAGGGTGTTCAGGGCATCATCAGGGTTAGGGCCTAAATCATAACTGTAAGTATTTGTATTTTTATCATATGCCATGGTCATATTGACCGTCTTTGTGGTACCGTCTGAATACTTATGGGTATAAGTAAGGGTTTTTCCATCTCCGCTTAAAGAAAACGGAGCTGTTGTAATATCATTTCCTCCATAAACATAGAAATCCTGATACTGGCTGTTCAGATTGCTGACCATGCTCTGCACATCCTGAAGAAGAGCATCTCTTTTTGTCTGGACAGAAGTTTTTGAGCTGTTATGGGAGGAATCCAGCACATACTGCATGGAAGTCTTACTGTTGCTTAAAGTTTTCTGGATATCCCTTGCGCCCTGCTCCTGTTGGTACAGACGGTTTTTAATATCACCTAAAATAGAACTTTTACTCTTTGCATCCTGATATAAATGATCCATTTTCTTTCCCTGATAATAAGCAAGAGGATTATCAGCAGCTGTTTCATAAGCAGCGCCGGTAGAAACCTTGTTCATGCTTTTGTTCAGATTGCTTTGAAGATCATTTAAAGAAGAAGTATACCTGCGGTAAACAGATGAACGTACAACTCTCATAATTTATTAATCCTCCTTATATTTATGCACCAGTATTACTGATCAGGGTATTCAACACTTCATCAAGGGCAGTCATCAGACGGGAAGCAGCATTATAGGCTGAAACGTAGGCCATCATATTGGTTGCTTCTTCATCCAGGCTGACACCGGAAAGAGAGTCTCTGGAGTCCTGGATACTGTTTAAAACAGTTGTGCCCGTCTTTAATGCAGTCTGGTTGGAGCTGGAATCAGATGCCAGCTGGGTGGAAAGGTTATTCATATAATCAGCAAATGTTTTCCCGTTCAATTTCTTGGTATCCTTCATAGCTGCGATCATATCAAGGATTGTATCTGTGCGGTTGGTGCCGTCTGTAGAAATATGGATCGTTCCACTGGTCCAGCCTTTGCTGATACCGATATTTCCGGCTGTTATACCAGTTGTTGAGTCATCGGTGGAATTAGATAAAAGATTCTGATCCGTGTGGTTTTTGCCATTGTTGATGTCATTCATGGATTTTGCGAAAGTGTCAGCTAACTGATCCAGTTTTCCTGAGTAATACTGGTATCCACGGACATCATCCACAGCAGTAGATCCATTTATCACATTGCCGGTACCTGTTTTCTGGAGCATATCCAGGCTTGCCTGAAGAGAGCCGCCTTCAAAATGGATCCCTTTTGACTCTGCGTATACATCTGCAGCTGCCTGTCCATTCCCTTTATAGCTGGGGGCTTTTTCAAACTTGATGGAGATGTCTGCAGGATCAGAAACAGAAGCAGCTGTCTGACGATCGCCTTTTAACACACTTAACTGACCGTAGTTTTTTGTGAGACCGTTAGCACCAAGGTCAGATCCGTTTACCAGGATCAGCTTCTGGCTCTTTCCCTGGGCATCAATATAATTCATGCTCACTTCCAGGTCATCAGGCCAATCTTTCTTGCCGATCACAGCACCATTTGCATCATAGTCATAGGCGTTATTCCCGGAATGGGCATCATCCTTGTAATATCTGGTTTCAACAGGAATATAACCGGAAAGCTCATCCAGAAGAAGATTTCGTTCATCCTGCAGTTCCAGAGAAGGATGACCGGCAACCTGGTTACGTTTGATCTGCACGTTCAGGTCGCCGATCTGGCGGAGGATGTCATTGATCTTCTGCACATCGCCCTGTTCACTGCTGCCTTCCCCTGTGAGCCTTTGAAATTCATTCTGTTCGGCCTGTGTGATCTGTCTGGATGCCTGGTTAAAAAGATTACATACAGACTGCATTTTAGTTCGCAGCTCACTTTCATAGATGGGATCGGATACCTTTGCAGGATCCTGCATGCTTGTAAGGGTAGACTGGATATCATCAAATGCCTGACGGATGCCGGAAATGGTTGTTTCGTCCAGTACCTTTGACAGGGAATTAAGGGCAGTCTGTAAACGATTGGTATAGCTGCAGTCAGCAGACTGGCTGCGGTATTGGATATCCAGATAAGGATCTCTGATCTGTGAGACCCGGTTCATGCTTACCCCAAAGCCTACTGCAGTTTCATTCCCATTAGAATAATGGGAAACAGGATTCGTATAATTAAGGCTGGATGCCTCTAACTGCTGCCTGGTATATCCGGCAGTATTCATATTTGACAAATTCTGTCCTGTAATATCCAGACGTTTCTGGTTGGCCTGGAGAGCGGACAGAGCGGTATTAAAACCGGAAAAAGTTGCTCTTACCATAAAGTATTATTACCTCCAAAATATAAATATCCTGCAGTCCCCACAGTTTTATCAGACATATTTGTCATAAACATGAGGATCGCTCTGCTTCGCACCGGCAAGGCGCTGTTCTAACTGTTTCATGCGGATCCGGATCAGACGGTCTGTGCCACCTTTTATCTTTTTCAGCTTTTCAGCCTGGCTGGATAACCGTTCCAGGATCGGAGAGAGAAGTGCCACAGCCTCCTCGCTGTCCTCCTGCATCAAAATCTGGCGGAAAGTAAGGCCCTCAAGACCCGACTTGCGAAGAAGATCACTTCGTTTTTTATCTAGTCCGCGCAGCTGCAGTAAAAGCATGTTTTCATCATTTAAAAGAGATTCCAGCTGGTCAGGATGACCAGCTTGTA
>ERZ772991.1618-NODE-1618-length-18822-cov-7.686098_pt1 | contig 18822 bp, 18 predicted proteins | sample MGYA00511128_ERZ772991 | MGnify/ENA primary metagenome ERZ772991 (study PRJEB29015, sample SAMEA2737655) | human gut metagenome | biome: human gut; feature: human-associated habitat; material: faeces | place: China | collected 2012 ... | reverse complement strand
ATATGAAAAAGAAATTTTTTGCTAATTTATGGTTGACTTTTCATAGCTGGTCTCCTTTACGTCACATTTTTGGTGTCACATCTTCCGGTATATTTACCGGTACTGTATGTTTTTGTTGCGCTTCCCGCTGCTGCTTTTCCTGTGCCTTAAATGCCTGTTCAAGCTCTGTTGCAGCTTTTAAGGCTTCGATTGCAGACTTGTACGTCTGCGGATTGCCTTTTTCATCTGTAACAATATGCTGCTCTTTTTTGTCGAAAATGTAGTAATATCCATCTTCAGAGATATTCTTATCCTGAATATTAGACACTTCCTGATATTGGGCAACAAAACGGTCTGGCTTTGACATTTTCTGTATCGCACTTAAAAAATATGCTTCAGACGTTTGTGCATCCTGAAGCTGCCTTTTAAAAACATCTAAGTAGCCCGCCACATCTTTTCTGTCTTTTCTTATGCCCTGTTTCAGGGCTTCCGCAGAAAGTCCAAGGACATTTGCAAACAGATTAATCTGCATATCATTAAGCTTTTCCGTTCCTGCTTCAATCAGCGTAATGTTCCGTGTAAGCGTTATCCGTTCCATATCTTCCACGGTTAATCCTTTCTCTCTACGCACCTTGTTTATAATGGCGCTGTATGGTGTTTTATCCATATAAATAAATCCTTTCCGTGACGAACTTCGTCACAATCAAAAAATGTAATAAATACAAAAAGGAACCTGCCTGTTATGACAGATTCCTCTTATACATTCTTAGAATAACTTATTAAATTTATGGATTCTAGTTCCATTTAGTGTCATTTTCAAACTAAACTATAATAATGCTATATCAGTAATTTCAATTTCTGAATTTAATGGATTCTCATTATCTTCTTTTAAAATTTTAAAAGTATAATTTATCCAGACAGAAATATTATCATTTCCATCTTCTCCGTTATTACTAACTAAATACGTGTATGAATGAGTTGGTATGTCCCCCCCTTCACCATCCCACACCTCTGCAAGCGTTACCACATCACCAATATTTAAATTCGGAATGTCAATATTAAAATCCGGTTCAAACTTATTAATTTCATACGCTCTCTCTACAATATTATTCATATATTCCACCTTTCTGGGATTTACCCCTTAAATTTAATATTTATCTTATTGACAATATTATAATAACACATCGTAGCCCTTTTGTCAATGAATACTATATTTTTTTTTCAATAAGTCTATAAGACAGTGTCAAAATTAGATTACATTATCTTCATAGTACTTTCGCAGCTGCTCCATCATTTCGATGGACAGATTCGGGGCTGCAAAGCGTTTCAATACACTATATGGCATACCGTCTGTCATGCAGCGTATTAGATATTGTTTTTGGGCTTCAGAATACTCCGGATTCTGTATGATATTTTTAGTAAACAGTTTATAACTGTATGACTGTTTCTGTGCCTGCTTTGCCTGTCTGCGCTTTTTAAACAGTCTAGTAAACATCCCCTCTGGCACAGGCTGCTGTATATCCTGTGCCTGCTCCATTGCTGTTGTTGTCTGCTTATTCTTTAATTCCATTTCAAGTTTCTGAATTCTGTCTTTATAACCAGCAATCTGCTTTTGGGTCTGGTCATTTTCGTCCATGACAGACATATACTGCTTATGCAGCATTTCCAGTTCTGACGTTTTGGCACGCAGTGCTTCCTGTGCCTGGGCAATGGTACGTTCATTTGCTTCACGTTCACGCTGCATTGCTTCTTTTACGTCTTTTTCAAACAGTTCCCTGATTTCCTGATTCTTTTTTGTAAGCTCCTGTGCCATCTGACTTGCCTGCTCAACCGTTCCATACAACTCATCAGCATTTTGATACATCTTTGTAAGTATCTGCGTTCTACGTGCGCAGATACTATTAACATCAAGTGCAGAGGAAGACATAGCTAATATATCTGTATGAGCAATACCACAAACAGCACACTTTAGATATTCAGTCATGTGTGCAATATCTGGTTGTGTATTAATAATGTTAAAAACTTCATCTGTAATTTCAAAATATTTCTTTGCATCTATAAGAAATTCTGCAAAAACGTTTATTTCTTCGTTCATCTTCGTACCTCCATTTTGTTATCATTCTGAACTATTTTCTTCTTATCTTCATATTTGTCGATAACTTTTGAAAGTTCACGCACTTTCATGGTTTCTTCTGAATCCTTAATGATATGCATTAAAGTTCTCTTTTCCTGCATTACCGCACTCAGTTTTTCTTTTAACTTTACATTTTCCTTTGCAGATAAATCCGTAAGTCCTGCTTCGCTGTAGTTTTCTTCATATTCTTCGATTATGTCTGCAAGTTCTTCAAATTCTTCATCAGACATCTTACAGCCCTCGTTCTGAAGTTTCTGCACCAGACTTCTGTATGTATTTCTTATTTCATTTTCTTCCGGTGCAAATATTTCATCAGCAGCTTCCTGTGTTTTCATCGCTGCCTTTATTTCACGAATTTCTTTCCGCACATTTTCAAGTTTTTCCTGCGCCTGCTGTATGCTTCCTATGTTATTATCAATCAGATAATTACATTCATCACGTATCGAATCTATCCGCAGCAAATCTTTTCGTACACGAATCTGCTCCGAAAGATTCATATTGTAATAATGGAACTGCTGAGCCTGATTGTATCTCATCGCACTGCATACAATAAATCTGCTGTTTTTCCTGTACTCGTTTATGATGTGCAGTTTTTCAGAAACATAAATTTTATCTGCCAGTATATTTCCTTTTTCCAGTAAAATTCTCTGCTGTATATCCTGCATTGAGTATCCTGCGCCAAGACGGTAATCCCGTCTTGCACGCTCGGATTTTTTTCCGCAGATTTCCATAGCCCCGTGCTGATAAGCAATGTACTGTCCGTACTTTTCAGAATTTCCAATCCGGATTTTATATCCCATTCGCTGCATTTCTTCGATGTAATCATTAAAATTGTCTGAAACAGAAACTGCCCGGTCTATATCCAGCCGGATAATTTCCTTCCAGTTGAATTTCCCGGACTTTTCTGCAGCATGTTCCGCATAGGACTTTCCTTTTCGCTTTTTGCTTTTATCATATGTCAGTTTTTCAAGTCCATGTTTTTCACAGATTTTATCCGTTATTGGCTGTATATATTTTTCCCAATCGCCGTTTACATACCGGTATTTATTTCCATCAATTCTGCCAACCGAATTAAAAACTATATGCCCGTGCATATGCTCCTGGTCATTATGGATTGCAAAAACATAATCATATCCCGGAAGATATGTTTCACAAAACTCTTTTATAACGTCATACGCTTTTGCTTCATTACATTCTCCCGGACGAAAAGAAATTACAAAATGATACCCCTGACGTCCCTGTAATTTTTGAAATTCTTTCTTTGTGTCCATCATCGCATTATAAATTTCCGCTGCGTTTGTTCCGCAGTTGCTTCCCATCCAAAGACAGTCTTCCGTCTTATCCGGATTCAAAACATATTTTATAGAATTTGATAAATGCTGTGATGCTTTCCCATGTTTACTCTCTTTTATATTCCCCAGTACCGTTACTGCCACTTATTAATTCCTCCATATTTTTATTAACCTGCTCTAATCGTTTCGTACAGTCTGCAAGAACTTTTATCAGATTATTTTCAGATTCTGCATTGCGTAGTTTTTCATATCTACGAATTGCAATCATTAATTCGATTTTCATTTTTCTTACATCAAAGTACAGTAAATTAATTTTGGCTGTATTATTTTCATACAGTAACTGCTGTCGCAAAAAATCACTGTACTTTTTCTTTTCCTGATTTGAAAATGATGAATTTTTAAAAAGCTGCTGCAGTTTTTCATACTCCGCTACTGTAAGTCTGCAGCATATCATTTTAGTTCTGCCTTTTTCATTCATGTGTATGCTCCTGTTCTTTTTCAATCTGCAGCATGATTTTCTGCAGCAAGTCATCTGTTACATTTCCTCCGATTTTTTCCTCAATACTTGAAACAAATTTTTCATTACGGCTGATTCTTTCCCGCTGTTCCTGTTCCTGCTTTTTACTTTCAAGCATGGCAAGTTCTTTCTTTTTATTTTTAAGTTTCTCCTGAAGACGTTCGATGTCTTCTGTTGTCTTTTTGATTTTTTCGTTTAAATCCATTACTCGTTATCCTCCTGTTTCTGTTTATTTTCCTGTTCCATTTTTTCGGTTTCCTTACGTTTTTCTTCCAAAAGAATCCGGTCTAAAACATCCCACGGAATAAATCCGGGCTTCTTTCTCAAATCCGCTGTCAGTTTCTTCACTTCTTCTTCTGTCAGTGTTTTTTGTGGCATTACATTTCTTACCACCTGCGGCTGGATAATATACTGGTCTGTTCCGTTTTTTCCATAAAGCCGGTCATAGTTAAGAGAAACTTTTTCTAAAATTTCATTGATGTTTTCGTACATATCATCAAACCTGTTTTGAAAATCTTTCAGTCGTCTTTTATCTGAATCACTTTCAGCTTTTTTATCTTCCGTTAAATTTTTCTGATGTTCCAGCCAAAACAAAAAAATTCTATTTACGAATTCTATCTGTGTTTCTTCCTGTAATTTTTTTTCCATTACTTTCTCAAAAATTTCATCATCAATTTTGATTGTTCTTGCCATTTCAATTCCTTCTTTCTGTTTACTTTTTGCTAAATCTTTTTGTGTTTTTATATAGTGCCTATACTTTTTATACTTTTATGTGAAAGCCAGTATTTATGCGGAGGCACTCAATTTTACAAAAGTGCCGGGTATAGAGTGCCTCAACTTTTTATAGGCACTCTATACCGCATTTTCGGCACCCCTGTTATTTACTGGCTTTAAGCACTGTTGGTTACTCTGTAACTATCAGGCACTCCTGTGATGTGTACCCTCTGATATTTTTTTGCAAGATACGCATTTTGTAATACAACACCGTTCCGCTTCCGCTCCACTTGCTACTTGTTAGGGGAAGTCCCCTAAGACCCCTTACAGACAGACAGTCCACACATTTTTTCACAGCTGTTCTGACACTTACACAGTTCATTTTTGTAAAATTTTTTGCTATTCTTTTTCTTTGCTGCATAAAAAAATTCCTTTCCTATTACTTAAAAATTTAAAAGAGGAACGGATTTTTGCCGTTCCTCCTTTAAATTTTTTTGTTGAATTTTCTACGGATTTTGTTATCCTTTTTGAAAAAATCTGAATTTAATTTTGAAATTTTAAAAGATAATTTTTAAATAATTCTTCAAAATTTTTTTCGTTTTTACTGTGGTCATTGATGTATCTGTAAAACGAATCGAGTAAATTATTTTCAGTATACATCTTCTGTCTGCACATCTCTTTTGCATTTTCAGCGGTTGTCCGCAGCTGCGCTGTTATTTTCTTTTTCAATTCGATTTCTGCGGATTTTGCAAAAAGATTTTCTCTGCTGGACTTTAACATATCCATCACAAAAAATTCGTATTCTGTATCAATTTTATCTCTGAGTTTTTCTGCTGTTACCATTTATTGTTACCAATCCTTTCTATATTTGTGACGAAGTTCGTCACATTTATTCTTCTTCATTTTCTTCAGGTAATTCTTCTTCTGAATCTTCCTGATTATCTTCATCATCCGTTACTGTAACTACACGTCCGCCACATACTGCATGTTTTTGATGCCATGCATCCGTAAAGTCATAATATCCAATCGGGTCACCGGCTTCGTAAATTTTACCGTTTCCCGCATAAATTCCAACGTGTGTGATATACCTTTCTGACGGTGTGGTCTTTGTAAAGAAAACCAAATCTCCCGGCTGGAGTTCATCCAGTTCCACATGGTCAACGTAGTCATATTGTTCCTGCGCCGTTCGTGGAAGCGATATGCCTGCCTGTCCGAAACACCATTGCGTAAGTCCCGAACAGTCAAACCCCTCATCCGGATTTGAGCCGCCGTATTCATAATCATTTCCTTCGTATTTTATGGCTTCTTCAAAGACATTTTTTATGACATCGTTATTAAAAATCGTTACATAGCTTTTAACGAGCCGTACATAAAACATGTTTCCGTACATATATCTCCAGCCACCATTTTCAGCGACCGAAATATCATTTGCGTAATCTGTAACCGCACCTCCAGACTTTTCTTTGGCAAATTCCTGAGCAAGTTCAAATGTATATTCATTACCATTTTCTGCTACGTAATTAATAAATCCCGCACCGTAATTGTATGCCTGAACTGCTGTATCAATGTCACATTCCTGTGCATTTACAGCTTCTATCAATTCAGAAAAATACTTTACACCCTGTCGGATTGATTCATCTGTTGATAAGGAGTTGGGCGGCAGTCCCAAAGATTCTGAAGACTGCATGACATCTTCTCCTTCTCCGTGCGATTCAACTTCCATGATAGCAAGAAGATATGGAACATATTCTTTTATTCCATATTCTTCAGCATAATCACTTACATCTGTTTCGTATTCCAGTACGTTTGCAGACACTGTTGTAAGTGCGTTAATCGCTTTTTTTACGATTGTCGCCGGAGCAAATACAACGGAAATTATCGTTGTAACAATTGATACAATCGCTACAATGATTGCAGCGATAACAAAAATTGGTGCTAAAAGCTGCAGCGCTGCAGCTGCCAAAGTGGCAGCTATCATTGCAGCTTTCTGTATTATTCCGGACGATTTTGCAGTTTCAGATGAATCCGTTTTATCGTCTTTTTCTGTCTGCATATCAGCAGAATTACTCTGCACCGTTCTTTTTATATTGTCCGCTATTTTCTTTACGGCTTTTATACCTGCTTTTACAGCCTGCACCTGAATATTTGCGCTGACTGCATAAGTGTTCTGTGTCATTTCTCCGGCAGGATTTTTCATTGCTTCAGCTGCAGAATTTTGCATATTCTGCACATCATTATATACATTCTTCCCTGCATTATTATGTGCATTGCTATCGTTGTAATAATGAATTTCCGTTGCTCTTTGTTCCGGTTCTGCCATATCCTCATTCATTCCGGATATATTTGCCGGACCGGAAGTATATTTTTCCTGTTTTGTTCCGGAGGAAAAAACAGAATATCCTTTTGCTTTTTCCTTAGAGCTTTTTTGTGCAGCATAATAATCATTACGCTGCACATCTGGCATACTGTTTAACTGCTCCTGAAACTTTTTGTATTCCGGGCTTTTCATTGCACGTTCGATAATCCTCTGCTGTTTTGCTTTGGAATATCTGTTCCACTGCCGCCTCTCTTTTGGTGTAAGATAATATGTAATTTCAAGCTTCTGTTTATCTTTTACAGATAACTTTCTTCTTTTCCTTTTCATATCGTCTGCAATAGTTCTGTACGTGCCATATGTCCTGTCGGCTGCCGGTTTACACGCTGTCTTTTTTACTGCATAATTAAGCTTTGTATCTTTTACCTGTGGTATTTTCATTATTCTTCCCTACACTTATAATATGTCTTTCCTGACTGCTCATAGGAAATAAGATGTCCCTGCAGATGCAGTTCTGAAAGTACATTTTCAGCTTTATCAACCGGCATATTCAATGTATTTTGTACGTCTTCTGCTGTTATAGCAACAACAGCAGCCATCTGCAGTATCTGTACTGATATGCTGTGCTGCGGATTTTTTGCAATCTCCTGAAGTTTTTTCTCGTGAAAATTTGTTGAAAACGTGTTGTATAACTCATTATCTTTTGACATTGAAGCATTAAGCAGTATGACTTTCTTGCCCCATACGACGACACCGTAACCTGGAATTTCTTCTGAAAGCGAATCAAATTCGCTTTCGGAAAGCGGCTGTACCGCAGCAAGTGTCTGTGCGTCCACTCCGCCCTGGTCAAAAAACACCTTGTATCCGCAATTAGAAAACATATCACGTAAGTTTGGATTCTGAATGGCTCTTGTAAGATTTTGCAGAGCCAATGTAACAATACCGCCAAATTTACGGTATGTCACAACTGCATTAAGTAACATATCTGCAGAGCTTTCATTATCCGTTACAACCTGTGTTTCATCGATGATGAAATGTGTCGCTTTCTGAAGCGACTGATTATATTCCATACGTGTGGACAGGAAAAACATGATTGTAATCATTACAGGCTCCCAATAGTCTTTGGATACATTTTTCAAGCCAAACACAACGAAGCGGTTATCCATTGTAATATTGGAACATTCAGAGAACATATCATAAAGTCCTCCGGAAACATACTGTGCAAGCGAATTATATATCCTGTGCAGGATTGCCTTGTCATTATTATTTTCCATTTGGTTTTCCAATTCGGAAATCCTGTTATAGACACTGGTAAGTGTTGGCTGCCATTCCAGTCTTTTCTGTGCAAAAGCTTTATCATACACGTCCTGCACAGCCTGTGTCACAAAGGAACTGTATTCCTGCGTGTATACAATATTGCTCATTACTGCCCTGCAGAAGCTGTTTGCCCATCGGCTTACATCTGCAACAAACTGGTCTTTTCTTGCAGTATTTTTCTGTAAAAAAATCTCCTGACTGATTTCCATCGGGTTTATATAAATATCCCCTTTGGGCGTAAAATCAAGGAATTTTCCACCAAACATTGCACACGTACCCTGCATTTCATTCTGCGGGTCAATAATTATTATGTCATCTTCAGTAGACAATAATGTCTGCGCTACCTCTGTTTCTTTCATAAAATAGGATTTGCCGGAACCTGTATGACCGACAATCATTGCGTGTGGTGATTTCAGCTTTTTTCTGTTAGCAAAAATTAAATTTTTAGTTGTCCTGTTTACCCCTAAAAAGTAACCTTCCGGCTCAGATAAATCCTGCGCGTAAAACGGCTGCAATGAAACAACCGATGATGTCAGAAACGCACGCATTTTTGACACAAGTCTTGCTCCGATGGGCAATGACGTGTTAAATGCTTTAAGCTGTACATTATTGTACGTTTCAAGCATTACTCCGGCTGTTTTTCCTTTCTGCTTCATGGATTCGACCCTTTCCGCAAGTTCATCTTCTGAATCTGCCGTAACAAGAACCATAAGACCGACAAGTAGGCAGCTTTCATTGTTATCTTCAATTTGATCCATATAGTTTTCAAGTTCGGTTTTCTTTTTATCTTTGCCGTAAGATACACCAGCCATAAGCTGTCCTTTCGTTCTCTTTGCATCAATCTCCTGTGTTATGGAACGTTCATTATTCATGTTGGCATTTGAAAGCGTATTTTTTAATACATCACCGGCTACAGGTGCATAGTCGACCGTAACAAAAGATGGATACGAAACCTGTGTAAGATTATGTATTACTTTTTCTTCATTCAACGAAGAATCAAAGGCTCTCGCAAACATCACAGATACGTATTGACGATTGTTAAATATAAGGAAATTTTTATAACTGCGTATACTAACCGGAATAACATCAAGCACTGGATCACTGCCCGGAATATCCATTGCAATATCCGTATTATCAAAGTCATTGTAAAAGAACTTTCTAAGACTTCTAAGCCGCTGTACTCCGGACAATGGAACTATCCTACTCTTTAATGCAGCAAACAGATGTTGCAGCTCAATATCCATTGACATAAAATATGTTCTGGCATCATCGTATGTATATGCTTTTGTTGTAATCGTAAGATACATTACCCTTTCCGTGTCACTTATTTTTGAATCTGCAATCTTCTCTTTAATCCAGCTGCGGATTCCATCGGAAATTTCCGGATACTGCTGTTTATTTATGTCTGACAGCAGTTCATTCACATACTGGCTCATATTTTTATATTCGTTTGCAACTGTTATCTTAAAATCTGCACTCATAAATTCCAGCAGTTTAATAAGATTTGTTAAGATTGTATTCTTTTCATCTTCATCACGGTTTTTATAGTTTATGTCTGAGAAAACATAACAGCGGTCATAAGTTTTTAAGCCCTCTGAGCTTTCAATCTGAAATATGCCGCTTTTATTTGTATTAATGATTGAAAAAGCTTCCCTGGTATTAATGGGATACCGTTTATTAAATGGCAGTGCCGTCTGTCTGGCACTGCCTGCAAAAACCTTTTGTGGATTTAAAACAAAACTCATTATTTTCTCCTTTCTTTAATCCAAAATGCTTTAACTCTTATTCTTTCCTCGGTAGAATAATAAGACAGCTTTCTGCTCCTGTACGTATAGAGCATTTCCTTTAGCAAGCCTGCAACCGGAAGATAACCCTGATATTTGTAAAATCCAAATAAAATAACAGGAAAAGCAACCGGAACTCCTATATAAATACTGAGCGTTACATCTATATGGAATTTAAAATAAAGCAGGGCAGCCGAAGCTGCCCCGCATAAACCACCTGCACCCACATAAATCAATTCATAAATTGAAAAACCTTTCCAAAAATCGTTTCTGTATGCGGTCAGGAAATCTTTATTAAGTTTTATGTTCAATTATTTTTTCACCTCTTATCTATCCTATCTTAAATCAAATGCCCGTTTCAGAAAGGCATCCGCCCCCTTTACCGCTGCTGTTAAAAACACTACTGTAACTATACTCATTAGTACGTTGCCTGCGCCATTAAACCAGCCAAATACATCCCAGCTGGATGCAGCCCCAAACGTTGAACTATTTATTATGTGGCTGCATATCTGCAATATAAATGAAATTGCCGCTATCTGCATAACAGAAGTCAAAAATGATTTAAACCATGCCACTGCTGTATTGTCCATTCCACGACCACCGGCGATTGTACAAAGCGCGAGCGGTGCTATGCCTATAAGCAGATACAGATTTAAGAAACGGCTCATAACTTCCTCAAGAATTGTCATTGCACACGCTGTTACTAAAATAAGATACAACGGTGCAAATAAAACCATTGATAATGTAAAGCCAAGGTCTATATCGTCCCCATATATCTGTGGAATGCTGTCACCTAATACTCCTGCTGTAACGTCACTTGCAAAGCTGGTAAATTCCTGCGTTATTGCAAGACCGTTAATAAGGAGTGTGTTGCAGATAATTATTTTTTTAAATAACTCTATCCACATTTCCATTGTTACATTTTCCCTTAAATTGGAAGCCTGACGGCAGAATCCAATCAGGGCAAACATATTTAAAAACATTGCGCCCATGCCCATAAACCATGGATAAATGCTGTCAGTGATATACGTCCATGCACCCGGTGAGTATTCCTGCGGCGACATTCCAAGCAGGCTCTGAACAATCGACATTGTCCAGTTCCACACCCCTAATGCCGCCGAAAAGCAGGGTCCTCCCGCAAGCATGGCTTCAAGCCATCTAGGCATATTAACCCCCTATCTATCCCACAAAAGCTGCTAACAACTGCGGTGCAAGGACCATCATGATGCCGCCGCCGACACGCTTAAACGCACCAGCCTGCATACTGCCTTCCTGGCTCTGCATAGAAGTTCCCAATTCCAGAAAACCCCACAGCAATACAATCTCACCGATGGAAGACACCAGTGCAGTCATGATGTCTGTCAAAATGCCAAAATTGGTGGTTACAACGGACGCGCCGTTTGCTGCCACTTCTTCGTCTGCAAGCGCCAACTGCGGGAAAAATACCATTACAGTACAAAAAGCTGCCACTGCTACAAACGTTTCAATTTTTTTCCGCTGCTGTCCATCCATTGTTTTGATTTTTTCTATTAATGTTTTTACCATTTTCGTATTCCCCCTACTTTCTTTTATTTAAAAACCAGCCGGACATAAAGGTTCCTAAGCCTGTTACTGCTGTAAATACAAGCCAAAAGACCACATCTGACCATCTTTGAACATCTGCAGGCATATGTCCTTTAACTGTCATTCCAATTACAAATCCCAAAATCACACTGATTACAATTCCCACTACTACAAATGGGTTACTTTTTTTACGCATATATTCTCTCCTTTACAATAAAAAAAGCAGATTCAGCGTTTTAAAAGCCGGTTAAGAAGCGCCGTTCTGTCAAAAGAGAGTTTTTCATTCTCTTTTTGCAGCACTTCTTTTTCCTTTTTTAACACATCAATCTGCTGTTCTAAATCTTTAATTGTCTGTTTATTTTTTAAAAGCTGTTCCAGCTCCCGGCTTTTTTCCATAATCTCTGCCAGTAAAACGTTTAACTGCTCCTCTCTGCCTGTCAGATATTTTTCTCTATGCTCACACTCGTTTATGCGATTTTCAATATCTTCAAGCAGTTTCTGTTCCTGCTCCATACACACTCCTAAATGGATTCAACCGTCAGTGACGATACTTTAAAAGTTTTGACCGAAACAGACATCTGGTACTGTCCATACACAAATTTGATTACACCGGTTCCTGACTGGCTGTTAAAATCACTGTCACTTTTCCGGTCATATCCTGAAAAGATACCAACTACATCATCATAAGTGCTTGTTGTACTTAAACCACAGAATGTTGTTTCAGTTCCCGAAAAAATGATACTCATTTTTGTACAGCTTCCGGTTTCATTATCTTTTAGATAATACATCTGTGCCGTTGAACCACATTCGTCATACAAAATCGCAATCATTCTTGTGATGTTTGACGTGTCCGGTGCAGTTCCCGACCGTTTCCAGCCATTATTTTTTAAGGCTGATACCGTTACCGGAAACGGCATTGAAACTCCATTCACATTAATGGACAGCTTTCCATTTTCATACCGGTAAGCACCTTCTGTATCTGCACTGTTAACGGCTTTATCTTCCGGTTCAAACTGTTCCTCATCAGATATTTCTGTATCTTCCTCTGTTACAGACTGTTCATACTCCGGTATTAATACTGCCTCATTGCTTTGACCGATGCATAAACACAAAATACAACACATAATAACAATGACTGTCATTATTGCATTTCCCAGTGAAGCTGCTTTAAGAAAACTCTGCTTGTTGGGATTTTTTTCTTTTCCAGCAAAAAACAATGCATATAACATTCCGATAACCGGAATTAAGGAAATGGCTACCGGAATGCTCCAGTCTTTTACTGTCAGCGGTTCAACCCGTTCCGCCCGCAGTTCTTCAACTAACTTTGGGAGCTGTTGCCAGTATTCATCTGTATACAGATTTGTTACAGTCTGTGTTTCTTCTATCTGCTGTTCATTTTCCACTCTTTCCACCTCCTTTGCTTCACATTCCTTGTTAATCTTCAATCTGTTTACCTCCTTTCTGCATAAAAAAAGAGGAACATCAGGTATATGTACTGCCTGAGTTCCTCTTTAAAATATTACATATTAAATTTTAACAGATTAATTTAAGGCTTCAAGTGTCATTTGGTTCCATTTAGTGTCATTTGGTGTCATCTGGTGTCATTTGGTTCCATCTGGTGTCACCTGATGTTTCAAATTTACAAATGCGGACCACTTTCACTTTGACTTGTGACGAAGTTCGTCACGTTCTGTTCTCTTTGTATGTCCGGCTGCGTGACGGAGTTCGTCACATTTTCTTTGTTTTCAAGCAAGCTTTCTGATTCTTCAATGCCCTGTTTCATGCTGCTTAAAGCTTCTGATATTCCGTCCGCTGCTTTACGTACCGTATCTGCCGCTTCTTCATCAAAACTTTCAGACTGTGTACGGTCAAGATTTAATTCACTTTCAAGCACAGACAGCCTTGTTGCTTTTTCCTTTAACTCTGCTTCCTGTTTAAAAGGCTTTGCAAGTTCCTGCTTTGCATTTTCAGTCTGCCTGTTAAGTGTTTCAATTTCTTCCTTAAATCCTTCTATCTTCTCCGGAATCCTTTTTATCATATTTTCAAGTCTTTGCAGGTTGCCACTGTCGGAAAAGCCCATTTCCGACTGATATTCGTGATTTCCTTTTAATTTTGCATAAAATACTGACCTGAAAAAGTCAAATCCACCAACGACATTAAATCCCCGGTATTTTCCAACAATCCGTTCCTGTGCTTTACACGTATGCAACACTTCTGAAAACATTTCACCGGCTTTTTCTTTATCGGTAATTTTAACACCATCAATTATAATTTCATAATCCTCCTCCGGAAGCGGATTATTTTGGGCTGTTAAAAGGTCTTTGCTTATATTCTCTATTGCAGAATTTTTCTCTGCAATCTGCTTCGGATATATGATATTTACCGCATCTTCCAGCTTATGTCTTGTACGTAAATAATCTGATTTTAACTCACGAAGCCTTGCAACAGATATATCCAGATCCATTTTTTCACGGATTCTTGGGTCGCCCGTGCAAAGTGACTTGATTTCAGCATAGTTTAATACAGCTTCATCACAGTCTTCACAGGTACGTGCCGGTGAAGAACTTGTCATTATCTGGCTGATAAACTTCTGCTTGTTTTCAAGTGTCTGATACAGATAAGCATCAAATGTATTTTTTGTTACATAGTTATATATATATACACTTTTATTTGTATTTCCCTGCCGCACGATTCTGCCGTTACGCTGCTTAATGTCAGATGGTTTCCATGGGCAGTCCAGATGGTGAAGTGCCACCAGTCTGTCCTGCACATTTGTTCCAGCTCCCATTTTAGATGTGCTGCCAATCAGGATACGTACATCACCGTCACGCACAGACTGGAACAGTGCTGCCTTTTTATTATCTGTATCTGCATTGTGAATAAATTCGATTTCTGCTTCAGGAATCCCTCTGGCTGCAAGCTTTGCTTTTAAGTCATCGTATACGTTAAATCCTTTAGACGGTGTTGACATATCGCAGAAGATAAGCTGTGTAAGCTTTTTATCACTTCCATTTGTATAAATCTTATAAACATTTTCAACACAGGTGTTTATCTTGCTGTCCGGTTCATCAGGATATTCCGGGTCAATCAGTCTTTCATCAAGTCCTATCTTTTTACCGTCAGAAGTAATTGTAAGCATATTATCTTCAGAACGGTCTACTGCTCCTGCGTGAACCTGTTCGGCACGTACAGACAGCTTATCTACCAGTTCTTTCTGCACCGCAGACGGCTCACATACAACCGTCTGGTAATCCGCCTCCGGTCTGTCAAGTTTTAACTGGTCTTCCGTTATGATGTCTGCACATTCCTTAAAAATGCTCATCAGCTCCGGCAGGTTATGAAATTTTGCAAACCTTGTCCTTGCACGGTATCCCGTTCCTTCCGGTGCAAGTTCTATTGCCGTTACAGTTTCCCCGAAAGTTGCCGCCCAGCTGTCAAATGAGAGCATATCCAGTTCTTTTAATTTATCATACTGTAAATACCTCATGTTTGTATACAGCTCTGTCATTGAGTTACTTACAGGCGTACCTGTTGCGTGTACTATACCTTTTCCGCCTGTCAGCTCATCCAGATAACGGCATTTCATAAACATATCGGTGCTTTTCTGTGCTGCTGCAGTTGACAGTCCCGCAACATTGCTCATCTTAGTGTAGATATACAGATTTTTGTAAAAATGGCTCTCATCTACAAACAGTTTATCAACCCCTAATTCCTCAAATGTTACAACATCATCTTTCTTATCTTCATTGGCAAGTTTTTCAAGATTAATCTGCAGGCTCTTTTTTGTCTTTTCAAGCTGTCCGACAGTAAAACGGCTTCCTCTCTGCCACTTTGTCTGTTCTATGGCTTCTGTAATCTGCTCAATCTCAGCCTGTATCGTATCTTTCTGACGCTGAACTGAAAGCGGAATCCTTTCAAACTGGCTCTGCCCAATAATAACCGCATCATATTCACCTGTTGCAATCCTTGCACAGAATTTTTTTCGGTTTGCCTTTTCAAAATCCTTTTTGGTTGATACTAATATATTTGCTGTCGGATACAGTGTCAGAAATTCCTTTGCCCACTGGTCTATCAGGTGGTTTGGCACAACAAATAATGGCTTGTGGCACAATCCAAGCCGCCTGCTCTCCATTGCACCGGCAGCCATTTCAAAGGTTTTTCCTGCACCGACTTCGTGCGCAAGCAGTGTATTTCCACCGAATAAAATCCGTGCAACGGCATCCAGCTGGTGCTGCCGCAATGTTATTTCATCGTTCATACCCGGAAATGTAAGGAAGCTTCCGTCATATTTTCTTGCACGTGTGCTGTTAAAGATTCTGTTATATTTATCTGTCAGTGTATTCCGCCTTTCAGGGTCACTAAAAATCCAGTCCTGAAATGCTTCCTTAATTGCTGCCTGCTTCTGCTGGGCAAGTGTTGTTTCCTTTGCGTTAAGCTCTCTTACATTTTTTCCGGAAACAATATTTGTATCATACACCTTTGTATCTTTAAGATTTAAGGTGTCCTCAAAAATTGCGTACGCATTTACACGCTGCGTGCCATATTCCGTATTTGCTTTTACATCTGCCGCATCAACCATGCTTTTATTGGTAATAAACCATTTAGAGGTTGCCGGTGAATATTCAATCTTTATTTTCTGCTGTTTCCGGTATGGCAGTTCAAAGACCTCATACATGAACTGCTCATAATACTGTTTATCAACCCATGTGGCACCCGGACGGATATAAATATCCGCACTTTCAATTTTTTCAGGCTGTACTGCTTCAAGTGCTTTTACGTTTACTTCGTATTCCGGCTTTAAAACAGAAGCCCTTCGTGCCGTTTTAAGTTTTTCAACAACATTTCCCGAAAGGTATTCATCTGCATTTATCCAGCCTTCATCATCGCCCATGCCCGGCTGGTGGAAAATCACACCGGTAAGTTCCTCTTTTATCCTGTCATATTCCCCCGGTGTACCAAGCAGTTCTGCCATATATTCAAGATTTACGCCGCCCTTATTGCGTATGCTTTCAACCAGTGCCTCTGCCGGAGTATCTACTTTAGTGACCTCAATTTCCGGTTTGATTGTGCGCTGATTAAATATTGCTGCCTTTGATTTTAAATTTCCCTGTTTATCAAGATTTTCAAGTGTACACAACAGGTAATATGCCGAATCTCTTTCAAATGCCTTTTTATTTGCAATACTATTAATCAGCCCGAATTTCTTTGTAAATTTATCATATTCAATATTCAGCTGTATCTGTGCCTTTGTAATATCTTCATCCGGATAATCAGAAAGCTGGTATTGGATTACCCTGTTAAGCACATCTTTTAACTCAACCATTCCTTTTGCACGTTCTTTTGCTGTATCATTCATATCCGGTTTTGACATTTTATCATTTTCCCGGTAATAGAGTTCACCGGCGACAAGCGCGTATGAATAATTTTTAACATCAGGATTTGCCGGAATCTCATCTTTCACATCTTTTCTTTCATCTTCTGTGACGAAGTTCGTCACGTTTTTATCCGTTTCAAATTCAAATGAAATGTTTTTATCGGTTGCAGCATTTATCTTCTGTTCAAGCCCATCTGTATCTGGTTTTACTGTCAGTTCCATCGTGCCATACGGTGTACTTCTCTTATCCAGCGTACCCATAATCATGTCCGGGTGTTCTACAAAATAACTGTTCATTATATATTCTTCACCGGACTGGTTTAATACGTCCGTATATATCCAGTCGTCGACTTCTGTCTGCGGCTGGCTGCGCTTTTTTAAGAATATAATATCCGATACTACCTGTGTATCTGCCGTCTGCTTAAATGCATTTTCCGGCAGTCTTACGGCTCCAAGCAGCTCTGCACGCTGTGAAATATATTTTCGTGCGGCAGCTGATTTTGAATCCATTGTATAACGGCTTGTGATAAACGCAACAACACCGCCCGGTTTTGTCTGGTCGAGTGCTTTTGCAAAAAAATAGTTATGGATTGAGAAGTTCCATTTATTAAACTTTTTATCATTTACCTTATAGTCCCCAAATGGCACATTGCCTAACACAACATCAAAGGCTTCAGGACGGTCTGTGGTTTCAAAACCGCCAACTTTAATCAGTGCTTCAGGATACAGCTTTTGTGCAATACGACCGGATATGCTGTCAAGCTCCACACCATACAGGCTGCTGTTGTTTTTCATTTCTTCCGGCATACTGCCAAAGAATTTGCCGATACCCATTGACGGCTCTAAAACATTTCCCTGCTTAAATCCTGCCTTTTCAAGTACATGGTATACCGAGCGGATAATACCATCGTCTGTATAATGTGCATTTAACACAGAAGCTCTTGCCGCTTCATATTCCTGCGGTGTAAGCAGTTCTTTAAGTGTCGTATATTCCACTCTCCAGCCTGCCCTGTTCTCATCGAACGGCTGTGACAATCCTCCCCAGCCGGAATATCCGTTAAGAACTTCTTTTTGTATGTCAATTGCTTCCGCATTACTGCTCTCCAATGCTTTCAACACCTGTATTGCTTTTACATTGCCTAAGAAACGCTTTCTTGCATTGCTCATGCCCGGTGTGCCGGATTCCTGTTTCTCTGCCTGCGGCAGTTCAGTTGTCATGGCACGTTCAGGCTCCAGCGTATCGGCAAATGACATCTGTACCGGATTTAATTTTTCTGTATACTCCTTTGGATTTGTGACGAAGTTCGTCACATTCTTCTCTTTCTGTGTGACAGAATCTTTGACGACATTTTCCGGATTTGTGACGAAGTTCGTCACGTTTCTTTCAGGATTTTTAATGTATTCTTCAAGTTCTTCTGCAAGTTTTTCATATGTCTGGAACGATTGTAAAAAATCTATCAGACCGCCGTATCCGTCACCGATGTCATAACGCTCTGTATACTGTCTTCCGTCCGGCATGACGACATTAAATTTAACCTTATCATACCCCCAATACCGATAATCTTCTTTTACATTCGTATCATACCACGCATCCCGCGAGCCGTATTTTGCAATCATTGCGTGCTGTCCTGCAAGATGTTCTTCATCTGCCTGTTTTAACAGGCGGTCAAATTCTTCAATCGTGTATTTTTTTCCATCTTCAAAAGCAGCACTTTCACTCCACTCACAAAAAACATACGGCACTAAAAAAGCAGAGGTTAAAGACTTTTCATCTTTTTCCTTGTATGATAATTAGGAAGTTAATTATCACATATTTCCTTTCTTTTAATATCGT